>JAEEGL013269706.1_pt1 | contig 10663 bp, 11 predicted proteins | sample 9134231 | NCBI WGS metagenome assembly JAEEGL01 (sample SAMN16246548, study PRJNA631951) | gut metagenome | biome: gut microbiome; feature: rumen; material: fiber-attached | host: Bos | place: Iran: Karaj | collected 2018-10 | reverse complement strand
GTGAACAAGGTGGAGTCGGGTGTCCGTCTGCGCTATTGGTACACGGATCCTGATACGGGCGAGGAAGAGGAAATCCTCATCGAAAACACGGAAACCCGTGACCAGCCGAAGAACAAGGAACGTGCGATGACGTTGCTGAAGTCACAGCTCTACGACCGTGCGATGAAGAAGCGCCTGGAGGCTCAGGCAAAGATCGAGGCGGGCAAGAAGAAGATCGAGTGGGGCAGTCAGATCCGTTCGTACGTCTTCGACGACAAGCGGGTGAAGGACCATCGCACCAATTTCGAGACCCGTGATGTTGACAGTGTCATGAACGGCAAGATTGATGGATTCATCAAGGCCTATCTCATGGAATTCCCTTCTTTAGATGAGGAATGAGAAATGAGGAATGAGAAATGGTGATTACTCTGTTATGCTGGAAAGGCGCGAGAACATAATTGTCAGGAAGACAGAGGTGTTTGGTGACAGAATCATCAAGATGTACCAATATCTGCAGAAAAAGAGAGAGGGTAATATAGATGTTCTAAAGCAAGTATTGAGGAGTGGTACGAGTATCGGTGCCAATGTCTCCGAGGGACAATATGCTCAGACTATGGCGGACTTTCTAACTAAGATGAGCATAGGCCTGAAAGAAGCCAATGAAACAAAGTATTGGTTGAACCGTTTACATGAAGGCGGGTATCTTGTTGACAAGGAATATGATTCGATAATAAAAGACAATGAAGAGATTATAAACATATTAGTTAAAATTACAGGAACGACAAAAGAGAATCTGAAGAAATAGATAATGCACTAAATGTAATCATCATTTCTCATTCCTCATTTCTCATTCCTCATTAAAATTAGTTTTTATGGCACAAATTGCAAAAGCATCAAAGTCTACCAAGAAGAAGGAGGCTTATCAGAAGAAACAGGAAGACAATGGTAAGAAAGTGCTGGAGTGGATATTCGGCGTGCTGGTCGTACTGGCCATCATCTTTGTGATCTATTCCATCTTCATCGTTTCCTGATGAGCGGACTGGAGATAGAACGCAAGTTCCTGGTCCGTAACGATGACTACAAGCGGCAGGCTTACTCGAGCAGCCGCATCTGTCAAGGTTATATCTGCACTGGTCACGGACGTACCGTCAGGGTACGCATCCGTGACCAACGTGGATATCTGACCATCAAAGGCCCGTCTAATACCGATGGAATCAGCCGTTATGAGTTTGAGAAGGAGATTACGCTGGAAGAAGCGAACGAACTGATGAAGATCTGTGAACCAGGCCGTATCGACAAGACACGCTATCTCGTGAAGAGCGGTTCCCACACCTTTGAGGTCGATGAGTTCTATGGTGAGAACGAAGGACTGGTGATTGCCGAGGTGGAGCTCCAGTCAGAGGACGAAGCCTTCGAAAAGCCCGATTTCATCGGTAAGGAAGTGACTGGCGACCGCCGCTATTACAACGGTCATCTGACTAAGAACCCCTATGGCGCTTGGCGTGAAGACGCAGAAGGACCAGACCGATAACCACCGCCAATACTACGCCAATGGAATTGGCCAACAGGTCAGTCCACTCGCCCTGGCGCGTCTTCGTACAATATTCTTGTAACAGTTCAATGATGCCGCTCATCACAATCGGTGCGATGAACGCCCAAATCAACAGTTTTTTATAGTCTGGCTTCTGGTGCTGACGGATATATTCTATCCACAGCACAGAGAAAGTCCCGCCATACATCACCATATGCACCCATTTGTCGACGAGGGGTACATCGTCTAAGGGTGTCTCAGGAGCATTGAAGAGGAGTGACAGATACCAAATGACGGCTATCAGCACGCAAGAAATGGGGTATTTCTTAAATCGGATATTGAACATGAAACCATGAATTTTGCTGCAAAATTACAAATAATTATGCATTAGTGTAATAGTTTATGAATTATTTTGTATTTTTGCACTCAGATTAATGATTCAGCGCAATGGCAACATTAGAAAGGGCAAGCTTCGGCAGTAAACTTGGAGTCATTTTGGCTACGGCAGGATCGGCCGTGGGTCTAGGTAATATATGGCGCTTCCCGTATATGACGGGACAGAACGGCGGTGCCGTGTTCATCATCATCTATGTCTTCTGCGTCTTGCTGCTCGGCATCCCCTGTATGATCAGCGAGTTCATCATCGGCCGTCATGGTCAGGCCAATACTGCCCGTTCGTTCCGGAAACTCTCTGGCGGAACGGCCTGGATGCTCATCGGTTATATGGGCGTGCTCACGGGATTCCTTATCTCCGGCTATTATGCCGTGGTGTCAGGTTGGTGCCTGGAGTATGTCTGGGCCTCGCTGATAGGTAAGCTGCAGGGCGATCCGGAACTCATCAAGACTTATTTCACCACGTTCTCGCAGGATCCCGTCAAACCCGTGTTCTGGACGTTCCTCATCCTGTTAGCCACCTTCCTGATCATCTCCAATGGTGTTCGTGACGGTATTGAGCGGGCATCGAAGACGATGATGCCCACCTTATTTATAATATTACTGATCATTGTCGGTGCCTCGTGCATGCTGCCCAATGCTCAGGCGGGCATCGAGTTCCTGTTCAAGCCCGACTTCTCGAAGTTCACAGGCGATGTGTTCCTGGCTGCCCTTGGACAGGCGTTCTATTCGCTGAGCATTGCCATGGGCTGCATCTGCACCTACGCCAGTTATTTCTCCCGTCAGACCAACCTGACGAAGTCTGCCGTACAGATCGGTGTCATCGATTTCTTGGTGGCTATATTGGCTGGTCTGGTCATCTTCCCGGCTGCCTTCTCTGTCGGCGTACAGCCCGACAGTGGTCCCTCGCTCATCTTCATCACCCTGCCGAACGTGTTCCAGCAGGCCTTCGGAAGCATTGCGAGCTTGGGCTATATTATCTCCGTGCTTTTCTACGCCCTGCTGTCGATGGCAGCCCTTACGTCGCTGATCTCCCTCCACGAGGTGAGCACCGCCTTCCTCGAAGAGGAACTTGGCACCACCCGAAAAAGGGCTGCACTGATAGTTACCATCGGATGTATCATCATGGGTGTCATCTGTTCCCTCTCGTTAGGTGCCTGGCGCGACTACCAGTTCTTCCGTATGACGGTGTTCGATCTCTTCGACTTCGTCACCGGCCAGTTGTTCCTGCCTATCGTGGGCTTCCTCACCTGCATCTTCATCGGTTGGTTTGTGCCTCATAAGATTGTGCATGACGAGTTCACCAATAATGGAACCCTCCGCAACATCGGTGTTTTCCACATATACCTCTTCTTAGTGAAATACGTCTGTCCGATCTGTATTCTCTTTATCTTCCTTCACCAGTTTGGACTGATTTAAATTAGGAATTATGATTACACTGGAGGCGGTTATTTATCAGTACAATGAATCAGCGGGGGAATTTCGGAAGTAAGTTAGCGATAGTGCTGGCGACGGCGGGCTCTGCCGTCGGTCTTGGCAATGTGTGGCGTTTCCCGTTTATGACGGGTCAGAATGGTGGTGCCGCCTTCATCCTCATCTATTTTGCCTGTGTGTTGCTTCTGGGTATCCCGGGTATGGTCAGCGAGTTCATCGTGGGTCGCCATTCTCAGGCTAATGCCGCCCGTGCTTACGGCAGCATGGGGCATCGCAGCTGGCGGTGGATAGGCTACTTAGGTATTCTCACCTCTACCATCATCCTCGGCTTCTATGCCGTCGTGGCGGGCTGGTGTCTGCAGTATCTCTTCGCCTCCCTCGGTGGTCGTCTGAATGGTGATGCATCCTATGTCATCGACTATTTCACCCGCTTCTCCAGCGATCCCGTCAAACCCTGCCTGTGGGCTGTGGGCTTTGTGTTGATCACTCATGCCGTGGTGGCTCAGGGTGTCGAGAAAGGCATAGAACGGGCTTCTAAGTTGCTCATGCCCCTGTTGCTGTTGCTACTGATCATCCTTGTGGTGGCGTCGTGCATGCTGCCTGGTGCCTCTAAAGGTATCGATTTCCTGTTGCGTCCTGATTTCTCGAAGGTCAGCGGCAGTGTGTTCCTCGAAGCCTTGGGCCAGGCGTTCTTCTCATTAAGTCTTGGAACGGCCTGTCTCTGTACTTACGCCTCTTATTTCAAGCGCGACACCAATCTCTTGCGCTCTGCCACGCAGATAGCCCTGCTCGATTCGGCCATCGCCATCCTTGCAGGACTGATGATCTTCCCTGCCGCCTTCTCCGTAGGTGTGCAGCCCGACAGCGGTCCTTCGCTCATCTTCATCACCCTGCCGAACGTGTTCCAACAGGCCTTTATCACGATGCCTGCCGTGGGCTATTTCATCTCTATCCTGTTCTATGCCCTGTTAGTGTTCGCGGCCTTGACATCGACCATCTCCATGCATGAGATCGGTACGGCCTTCTTCCAGGAGGAACTGCATTGGCCCCGTCAGCGTGCCACATGGATACTGACTGTCGTCTGTGCCACCATCGCAGTGTTCTGTTCCCTCTCCGTGGGGGCAAATACCAATATCCAGGTGCTGGGTCTGTCGCTGATGGACTTCTGCGACTACCTGACGGCTCAGTATATGTTGCCCACGGGTGCCTTCCTGACGAGCATCATGATAGGCTGGTGCGTCGACCGTCGGCTGGTACGTGAAGAGTTCTTTGCCGGGGGCTCCTCCCGTGAGTCATTCTTCCGCGCCTGGCTCTTTTCCGTCCGTTTCATCGTGCCCGTCTGTCTCGTCCTGATCTTCCTCCATCAGTTCGGAATATTGTAATTAGTAATGAGTAATCATAATTTCTAATTTCTAATTTCTAATTTCTAATTCCGAGGGGGCCATGAAGTTTTTTAGGGAGTTGCTTTATCTGCAGAAGTCTGATCGTAAGGTGATTCTTACACTCTTGGTTGTCATCGCCATCGCCTTGGGCGTTATCTTCCTGACGGGAGGACAGAACGATAGCTCCAACGCCCTCGTTTTTGCCGATTCCATCGACAATTTCGCCCCCTCCAAGCACTACCGGGACAGCTTCCACAAGAAACCTTATCATGAACGGACGGTCTATGTCCGTACCAAGGTCATCTATCGCGACACGGCCTATCAGCGGGGCCGTCGCCTTCCCGATGCGGAACACGACTCTGTGGTGGCTCTTTACCAGCCGAAGATCCGTCGTGGCGAGCACGTCGTCCTCAACATCGCTGATACCACACAGCTCAAGACTGTCCCAGGCATCGGTCCCTATTTCGCCCGTAAGATCGTCGAATACGGTGAGCGCCTCGGGGGCTACGTGAGCGTCGATCAGCTCGATGAAATCGAGGATTTTCCTCTTGAAGCCAAGCGCTATCTCGTCATAGAGAACCCCTCTCCAAGGAAACTGAACATCAACCGACTATCCCTCAATGATCTGAAAAAACACCCATACCTGAACTTCTATCAGGCCCGTGCCATCACCGACTACCGCCGTCTGCACGGACCCCTCAAAAGCTTGCAGGACCTCCGCCTCTCCAAAGACTTCCCTCCAGAGGTGATTGCCCGTTTGGAGCCATATATAGAGTATTGACCTGTCTGTTGCGCAAGAAAAACACCCAAATGTTTTGTGCATTCGGATTTTTTGCTTAACTTTGCCACGTGAACTTTACTTAAAACGATATATCGTATGATTGGATTAGGAATGCAGAATATCCTTTTGTTTGGATTAGGCATGCAGGAGATACTCGTGATTGCACTGATCGTGCTGCTGTTGTTCGGCGGTAAGAAGATCCCTGAACTGATGAAGGGCCTCGGCAAGGGCGTGAAGAGCTTCAAGGAAGGGATGAACGAGGTGACGGATATCACGAAGGAAGAGGGAAAAGAGAAGAAGGATGAGTGAGACCCCACCCCTGACTTTTCCCCATGATGGGGCGGGGAATGGCTCCGCCAACGGGGAGATGACCTTCTGGGATCATCTTGACGAGTTGCGGGTGGTGATCATCCGGGCACTTTTAGTGACGACAGTAGCTGCAGCGGTGGCGTTCTGTCTGAAGGAAGAACTGTTCGATGTTGTGCTGGCACCGAGGACAGGCGACTTCATCACCTATCGTCTTTTAGGCGTGGAGCCGTTCACGATCTCTCTGATGAACACGGGACTGACGGAGCAGTTCATGATTCACCTGAAGACGGCCTTCTATGCGGGTTTGCTGGTGGCCTCGCCCTACATTATCTACCTGCTCTTCGGCTTCGTGGCACCAGCGCTCTACGACAATGAACGGCGGTACGCCACGACGCTGGTGGTGAGTGGCTACGGGATGTTTATGTTAGGTACGGCGCTGAACTACCTGCTGATCTTCCCGCTGACGGTGAGGTTCTTGGGTACCTATCAGGTGAGTCCTGATGTAGCGAACATGCTGACGCTGCAGTCGTATATGGACACGCTGCTGACGATGAGTCTCGTGATGGGCATCGTATTCGAGTTGCCGGTGGTGAGTTGGATATTAGGGCGGATGGGCTTAGTGAATGCTAAGATGATGCGCTCGATGCGAAGACACGCCATCGTGGCGATCCTGATCGTGGCGGCCATCATCACGCCGACGACGGATGCTTTTACGCTCTTTGTCGTGGCACTGCCGATATGGGCGCTGTACGAAGTGAGCATATTAATAATTAGGAATTAGGAATTAGAAATTAGTAATTATGATTACTTCTATAGGCGGGAAAAGTAAAAAGTGATGAGATTATTAACGATAAATAAATAAGGATGAAGGAGTATGGATATGAAGAGGTTGATGAACTGCACTTCTGCAGCAGAGTAATCATAATTCCTAATTCCTAATTTCTAATTATATTTGCTTATGTTAAAGAGAATCAGAACAATCTTGGCGGCGGTGGTCTTTGTACTGATCACGCTGCTCTTCCTCGACTTCACGGGGACGTTGCACGGCTGGCTGTCGTGGCTGGCAAAGATTCAGTTCCTGCCGGCTGTAATGGCACTCAACGTGGTGGTCGTCGCAGTACTCATCATCCTCACGCTCATCTTCGGACGTATCTATTGCTCTGTGATCTGTCCGTTGGGTGTGTTTCAGGACCTTTTAGCCCGATTCCATCGGAAGAAGAACAAGTATTCTTATTCCAAGGAGGTACGCTGGCTGCGCTATCCTGTGTTGGTGGTATTCATCATTGCAGGCCTGGCAGGCATCGGCTCACTGTTCCAGTTGCTGGCACCATATAGCAGCTATGGTCGTATCGCCACGATGATCTTCCAGCCGCTGTGGATGTGGTGCAACAACCTGCTGGCGATGGTAGCTGAGCACTATGAGAGCTATGCCTTCTACTCTGTAGACGTGTGGATGCGGTCGTTGCCAGTGTTCATTATTGCCGCCGTCACATTGGTGGTGCTCTTTGTACTGGCCTGGCGGGGAGGACGCACCTATTGTAATACGATTTGTCCTGTTGGTACAATCCTTTCGTTCTTTGCTCGTTTCTCATGGTTCAAAGTACACTTTGATGTTGATAAGTGTAAGAACTGCTCGCTTTGTTCGAAGAACTGCAAGGCCGCCTGCATTGATTATAAGACACATACTGTCGACTACAGCCGTTGTGTAGTCTGCGGCAACTGCATCGACAAATGTAAGTTCGGAGCACTTGAATATAATTATAAGAGGAAAGAGGAAAGAGGAAAGAGGAAGGAGAATACTGTTGATGCCTCTAAGCGAAGCTTCCTTGTGGCTTCGGCATTGGTTTCTACAGCTGCTTTGGCCCAGAAGAAGGAGAAACTGATGGATGGTGGACTGGCGGATATTGAGGACAAGGTGATGCCAGAGCGTCAGACACCGCTGACACCGCCGGGATCGCTGTCATATAATAACTTATCGACGCGGTGCACGGGTTGTCAGCTCTGTGTCTCGGAATGTCCGAACCATGTGCTGAGACCGTCGGGCGACCTGATGCACCTGATGCTTCCCGAGATGTCGTACGAGCGGGGCTACTGCCGTCCGGAGTGTACGCGCTGTTCGGATGTATGCCCTGCAGGGGCGATCAAACCGTTGGATGATATTGAGAAGTCCTCGATACAGATCGGTCATGCCGTGTGGATCAAGAAAAACTGTGTGGTGTTGACCGACGAGGTGGAGTGTGGCAACTGCGCTCGTCACTGTCCGTCGGGAGCTATCGAGATGGTGCCGCTCGATGAGAACAACGAGGAGAGCCCGATGATTCCCGCTATCAACGAGGCGGCCTGCATTGGCTGTGGAGCCTGTGAGTATGTCTGTCCGTCAAGGCCCTTCTCAGCTATCTATGTCGAGGGTCATGAAGTGCACAAGAAGATATAATTTTGAGTTTATAGTTGATGGTTTATAGTTTATAGATGATAACCTGGCAAGCCCATGATATATCTCTGAAGACTATAGAAGTAATCAACTATAAACTATAAACTTTTAAACGATAAACAAAGAAAAGAATGGAAAAGAAGAATATATCGAGGCGGAGTTTCCTGAAACTGTTTGGTGCAGGGGCCGTGGGAACGACAGCTGTGCTGGCAGGTTGTAAGGGCGGCGACAAGGCCGGCAGTCAGGCAGCGGAGGAGTATAAGAACCAGGTGGAGCCGCCAGTGGGGCAGATGACCTACCGTGAGAATCCCAAGACGAAGGAGAAGGTGTCTATCTTAGGCTATGGCATGATGCGCCTGCCGACGAAGCCCGATAAGGACAATGAGTTCGATCAGGACATGATCAACAAGCAGATAGACTATGCTCTGGAGCATGGCCTGAACTATATCGACACGTCACCCGTGTACTGTCAGGGCCAGTCGGAGCGCTGTACGGGCATCGCCCTCAGCCGTCACAAGCGCAGTGAGTATTTCATTGCCACGAAACTCTCGAACTTCAACCGTGACTACTGGGCCGCCGACAAGGCGAAGGAGATGTACCACAACTCACTGAAGGAGTTGCAGGTGGACTATATCGACTACTATCTGTTGCACGCTATCGGAGGTGGTATGGACGAGTTCAACGGACGTTATGTGGACAACGGTATCATGGACTTCCTGATGAAGGAACGTGAGGCTGGCCGTATCCGTAACCTCGGCTTCTCGTTCCATGGCAAAAAGACAGTGTTCGATGAGGTGCTCGCCCTGCAGGACAAATACCACTGGGACTTTGTGCAGATAGAGTTGAACTACCTGGACTGGGACTTCGCCAACGAGATCAGCAATAACAATGTCGATGCTTCCTACCTCTATGGCGAACTGCATAAGAGGGGCATCCCCGCCGTGATCATGGAGCCGCTGCTGGGTGGTCGTCTGGCTAACCTGCCACAGTATCTGATGACCGAGTTGAAGAGTCATGCGCCAGAACGGTCGGTGGCCTCGTGGGCCTTCCGCTTTGCCGGCACTCCCGAGGGCGTGCTGACGGTGCTCAGTGGCATGACCTATATGGAGCATCTGAAGGATAATCTGCTGAGCTACTGTCCGCTGGTGCCGTTGACCGATGAGGAGATGACGTATCTCGACGATGAGATAGCCCATAAGATCGTGGGCCTGGAGAACATCCCCTGCAACGACTGCAAATACTGCATGCCTTGTCCGTATGGTATTGATATTCCGGCCATCTTCGTACATTATAATAAATGTAAGAACGAAGGTTCGTTGCCGATGGGCGTCGGTGATGAGGAGTATCGCAAGCACCGCCGCCAGTATCTCATCTCTTTGGAGCGTGTTGTACCGCGTGAGCGTCAGCCGGACCACTGCATCCAGTGTGGACAGTGTGAGCCGCATTGCCCGCAGAGCATCCATATCCCTCGGGAGTTAAGGAAGATCGATGAGATGATCGAGCAGCTGAAACGTAATCCCGAAGGCCTTGAAGATAAGGCTTAGGCGGTGAATATGATGGTCAGCAGGGGGATGGTGAGCATCGACAGTAGGGTGGTGATCAGCGTCGTCTCTGTGATGAGTGTTGTGTCGCGGTTATACTTCAGGCAGAGGATAGTGCCGTAGGTGGCTACGGGCATCGCCACGACCAGTGTATTGATATTCACAACGTAGGAATCGAAACCAAGGGCGCTACACAGGTAGTAGAGTCCGATGGGGATGAGTAGCAGGCGGAAGATCGTTGTGGTATAGACCGTCATATTGCCCAACATCGACTTTGCAGAGAGTTGTGACATCGACGAGCCGATAATAAGCAGGGCGGCAGGGACGGTGGTATTGCCGATCATCGTGAGCGGCTGGCTGATGACGCCAGGAATACCGTCGATGCCAAGGGCTACGATGAGCATAGCCAGATAAGCCGAGAGCATCGGTGTACTATAAAGAACTTTCTTTTGGAAGTGGCGCTTGTCGCTCAGGTCGCCTTCGATGAGAATGGTGCCGATAGTGAAGACGGCGAAAGTGTTCACTACGTTCAGCACGGCGGCATAGAACACGGCCTGCTGCCCGAAGATCGAGGCGACGACAGGATAACCCATGAAACCCACATTACCAAACATCAATGCGAAGCCCACTATACCCTCGTCGTCTTTCTTTTTTGTGAGGAAACGGGGCAACAGGAAAGCCACACCTGTAAGAAGGATATAAGTGAGAGTGCTGATGCCTAAGAGCGGCAGGATGAGCCGACGGTCGGGTAGATCACCCGTCATCGCCGATGCCAGGATAAGGGCCGGACATGTGAAATTGATGACTAGACTCGACAGTCGTTTGTCGAACTCACCACCCATATAACCCAGTCTGCCTGCCACGTATCCCACGATCACGATG
>JAEEGL012831217.1_pt1 | contig 10663 bp, 7 predicted proteins | sample 9134231 | NCBI WGS metagenome assembly JAEEGL01 (sample SAMN16246548, study PRJNA631951) | gut metagenome | biome: gut microbiome; feature: rumen; material: fiber-attached | host: Bos | place: Iran: Karaj | collected 2018-10 | reverse complement strand
TCGTGGTAGTGATTATCAACCGCCAGTTAGTGCGCTTCGGCGGAGATATGGCTCTTGCCGCATACGGCATAATCAACCGATTTACCTTCGTGTTCGCAATGATAGTGATGGGTCTGAACCAAGGTATGCAACCCATAGTAGGCTACAACTACGGCGCAAAACAGTACAAGCGCATGCTTCGTGCGTTCGACTTGACCGCTATCTGCGCCTCGGTTGTGATGGGACTGGTATTCATATTAGGCGAGTGTATGCCGGTATGGATGACGCGTATCTTCACCCACGACGAGACACTCATAGAAGCTACCCTCATCCCTATGCGCATCCTCTGCTGCTCGATGTGGTTAGTAGGATTCCAAATGGTGACGGGCAACTTCTTCACCTCTATCGGTATGGCCGGCAAAGCTATTTTCCTCAGCCTGACCCGCCAAGTGCTCTACCTTATCCCTCTTACCCTGCTACTGCCCGCAGTTTTTGCCGACCCGCTTACAGGAGTATGGTGGAGCCTTCCGCTAAGCGATATGCTTTCCGCACTCACAGCAGCCGTTATCCTATGGAAAACACTGCCGCAATTCAGACTTGCACAACATCAATAAACCATATACCTTTGCGCGCCTTTTAACAACAATTATGAACGAGTTTTTAGAAACAGAAGAAGAAGTCCTGCGAATGCTCAAAACAGTGTTCGACCCCGAAATACCCGTCAATGTATATGACCTCGGACTTATCTATAAGATAGATATACAAGGCGATACATGTAATATAGAAATGACTTTGACAGCCCCCGGATGTCCCGCTGCCGACTTCCTTGTGGAAGATATCAAACAGAAAGTGGGGACAGTAAAAGGCATCAACACAGTCAACGTAGAGATTGTCTTTGAGCCCGAATGGACACAAGACCGCATGTCCGAAGAAGCCAAACTCGAATTAGGATTCCTCTAATTTTCACCTGCTTATGATTTACTTCCTAAGCGATGCACATTTAGGCACCCGCGTCATCCCCGACCCGGAAGCACACCAACAAAAGTTAGTGCAACTGCTCGAGCAGATGGGGCAAGATGCCGAAGAGATATTCCTGCTCGGCGATATGTTCGACTTTTGGTACGAATACCTTTTCGAGCGTCACCAATGGTCGGACGGACAAGGCGGCTGGCACCTGCCACGCAGCAAACGTCGGTATATGCCCTTTATCCGTACCATCAAGCATCTTACCGAAAAAGGTATAAAAGTCCATTATTTTATCGGCAACCACGACATCTGGACTTTTGGCGACCTTGAACGCAACACCGGAGTGACAGTGCACAGGCAACCGCAGGCATTAGAACGGCAAGGCAAACAACTATTCCTTGCCCACGGGGACGGCCTGATTCCGCAAGACTTTATGACCCGCCTGCCGAAAGACATACAAAAACGGATACGGCGTTTTATGCTTCTGCGCGCATTCTTTCACAACCCTTTGCCTCAATTCCTCTACCGTCTGCTACCTCCCGCATGCGGAGATGCGTTCGGCTACGAATGGGCAAGACAAAGCCGACTAAAAGAAATGAAGCATCCCTTTCCCTACAAGGGCGATGACAAGGAAGAATTAGTGCTATGGGCGAACGAACACAAGCAGTACGACCTGTGCGTGTTCGGACACCGGCACGTGACCCTTCATCTGCGACGAGATACATTGCCCGATGTGGTTATTCTCGGCGACTTCTTCCAACAGTTCACCTACGCACAAATGAAAGACGGACAAATAGAAATAAAACAACTACACTACTAAATCAATCCACATTATGCATACCCGACAAGAACAACTGCAAGCCTTTGACCGCTTGCTCACCGTAATGAACGACCTGCGAGAGAAATGCCCGTGGGACCGTAAACAAACCTTTGACAGTCTGCGACAAAACACCATAGAGGAAGCCAACGAACTGAGTGCCGCCATTATCAAGCAGGATATGACCGAGATAAGCAAAGAACTCGGAGACGTACTGCTACACATAGTCTTCTACGCCAAAATAGCCTCGGAAACAGAGTCGTTTGACATTGCCGATGTGTGCACCCGCCTATGCGACAAACTCATCTTCCGTCATCCGCACGTCTATGGACAAGAAGCAGCTTCCAATGCCGAAGAGGTTTCCAAACTATGGGAGCAGGTCAAACTCAAGGAGAAAGACGGCAACCATACTGTTTTGGGCGGCATACCCGACTCGCTGCCGGCTCTCGTCAAAGCGTACCGCATTCAAGACAAAGCAGCCCACGTCGGGTTTGACTGGCAAGAGAAAGAAGATGTCTGGGACAAAGTGAAAGAGGAGATACACGAGTTTGAAGACGAAGCCAAAACCACCATTGCGCAAGGAGAAGACCCTACCGCCGAACAAAAACAGCGTATGGAAAGCGAATTGGGCGACCTGCTCTTTGCACTTATCAACGTGGCAAGACTCTATCATCTCAAACCCGACAATGCCCTCGAACGAACCAACCAAAAATTCATCAACCGCTTCAATTACGTTGAGCAGAAAGCCAAAGAAGAAGGCACACCTCTTAATGAGATGAGCCTTAATCAAATGGAATCGCTGTGGCAGGAAGCCAAGCAGTGCGGCATATAGGACTCGAACCTACACTCTTGCGAACCAGATCCTAAGTCTGGCGCGTCTACCAATTCCGCCAATGCCGCAACAAACAACTATTAGAACGCGCAAAAGTAAAACCAATTTTTCATTCCGCAAAACGCAAAAGCAATTTATGCCGACGTTTTTCTATTATACCTATCCTTCAGGGCTGCGCCTTGTGTACCGGCACACACCGTCTCCCGTTGCTTACGCCGGCATTATGGTAGGAGCCGGAACACGTGACGAACAACCTGATATCAACGGTATGGCGCACTATATAGAACACTGCGTCTTCAAGGGTACACTGACACGACAAGCCAACCGATTCGTACCGCGCTCCTCCTCACAAATCATTCACCATCTTGAAGATGTAGGTGCAGAAGTCAATGCCTATACCACAAAGGAAGAGACTGTTTTTTATGCCGCTACGCCCACCCGTTTTCTCCAGCGGACGCTACATCTGCTGCTTGACCTTGTCAGACGTCCCACTTTTCCAAAAGAAGAAACGGACAAAGAAAAAAGCGTCATCTTAGACGAGATAGAGAGTTACAACGACAGTCCGTCCGAACTTATATACGATGACTTTGAGAGTCTGATTTTCAGTCATCACCCGCTTGCCCTGCCCATACTCGGCACCCGCCGTTCGCTCAAACAAATCAGTAGTTCGCCCAAGATGCCGCTGCAGTTTATGCAGCAATACTACCGTCCGGAGAGAATGGTGGTATTTGTCCAGTCGCGTTTGCCTTTCGCGCGCGTGCGCACCTTATTAGAACGTCTTATCGAAGAGGATGATTGTACGTATGCACCCGCCTCTACCGCCCCGTCCATAATTGGAACAGACCAACCTTCTCCTGCGGCAAAGAGGATACCTTTCAGTCCCTTTGACCCAAGTCCGCGTGCAGCAGCTTACCGCCGCCACACCCACCAACTTCACCTGATGACAGGTCAGCGCGCCTACCCGCTCGGACATCCTATGCAACTACCACTCTATCTACTCAATAACATACTTGGAGGAGGTGCTATGTCGTCGCGCCTTAATATGTCGTTGCGCGAACAGAAAGGACTGGTCTATACGGTTGAGTCACAATATACCCCATTGAGCGATACCGGCTACTGGAACATCTATTTAGCTTGTGATCCGGAAGACAAACAGCAATGTTTAGAACTTGTATATAAAGAACTTAACAAACTTATCGCCACCCCGTTGACTTCCGCACAACTGGCTCAGTCGCTTCGACAACTGCAAGGACAAATGGCAATCAGTGCGGAAAACAACGAAAACAACGTGCTGGCTATGGCAAAACAAATGCTCTATTTCAACCAAGCCTATACGTGGCAGCACTCGTTTGCTCAATTACAGTCGGTTACGCCGGATGTGCTACAGGCTGTGGCAAAAGAAATCTTCCTGCCAGACCAGCTCTTTATCCTCTCCTATGAATAGGGAAAAATATCGAAAAAATGCGGAAAGTAGCGAAAAAATAAAAAAAAGGTTTGCCACCTCTTGTTTGCAAAGAAGAAATGAATTACCTTTGTGCGCTTTTTTTCGGAGAAAATTATGCGAAAAAAGCCCATATAACGACTAATAACATTAAAACATATTGATTTAACCAAAATGAAAAAAGTAATGACACTATTTGTGCTGAGCTTGCTTACAATCAGCCTATTTGCGCAGGATAAGCAGATCAGCGGTGTAGTCGTTGATGAAAAAGGGGAATCCGTCATCGGCGCGAGTGTGCAGGTGAAGGGTACTACGATTGGAACGATTACCGACTTTGACGGTCAGTTCATCCTTACAGTCAGTCAGGATGCTAAAACTTTGATCATCAGTTATGTGGGTATGAAGACGCAAGAAGTTGCCATCAAGGGGACGAATATGCGCGTCGTAATGCACGAGGACACTGAAGTTATCCAAGAAGTGGTGGTTACCGGTTATGGTAACGTGACGAAGGGTAGTTTCGCAGGTTCCGCCAAATCCGTGGACGCAGAGACTATCGAAAAGAAAGCCCCCTCTGAGATTTCCAAAGCCCTCGCGGGTGAGGTGGCCGGTGTGCAGGTTATTAACACCTCCGGTCAGCCCGGTACGAACGCTGCAATCCGTATTCGCGGTTTAGGTTCGGCTAACGCCAGTTCCGCTCCTCTATATATAGTAGATGGTGTGACCTACAGCGGCGACATCAGTGCCATCGACCCGGGCGACATCGCTTCCACCACCGTCCTCAAGGACGCTACCGCTACATCGCTTTATGGTAGCCGTGGTGCCAATGGTGTGATTGTCATTACTACAAAGAAAGGAAAACAGGACGAAGATGCCAAGATTGACATAGACGTAACATACGGTGCCAATATGCACTTGCTGCCTATGTATGATGTTATTACCGACCCGCAAGAATATCTTGGCATAGCTTGGCAGAGTCTGAAGAACAACCTCAACAACGACCCTGCTCTAGCTAACCAGAACCTCTTCTCGAAAGTGGGTCTGCCGTCTATCTACAACCTATGGGTGGATGAAGAAGGCAATACCGCAAAGGCGCCTTTCTTCACCGATGACGGCGAGTTTTACAGCAACCTGCAACTTAGGGACTGCTACAAGAATATGCCCTCATGGAAAGACGCTATTTTCCGTACCGGTCAAAAAGCCAACACAACGCTTCGTATCTCCGGCGGTAACAGCAAAGTATCTTATTTCTCCTCGTTCAGCTACCTGAAAGACGAAGGTTACTATATCGGTTCGGACTACGACCGTTTCACCACCCGTAACAATGTGGATTTCCAAGCCAAGAAATGGCTCAAAGGTACGGTCAGTTTGGCTTACACCTACTCCAACCTCAACAACCCCGGTCAAGGCGGAAATATGAACAACGGTTTTGCCTACGTCAATGGTATCCCGCCCATCTATCCCGTCTATATGTATGACGAGGATGGCAATATAATGATTGACCCCAAGACCGGCGGCAAGGCATTCGACTATGGTATGCACGAAGGCTTCGGTCGTGGTTTCGGTAGCGGTATCAACCCTGCCGGTGCGCTTATGTACGACAAGGCACGCACAATGCAGCACCAAGTGATAGTGAACGGTATGTTGGAGTTCAAGTTCTACAAAGACCTCAAACTCGAAGTGACAGCCGGTACACAATACCAGGGCATCAACTCTTCAAGTCTGACCAACAAGTATTATGGTGACGCAGCCGGATTGGGTCGTATATCCAAATCGCAAACCAACTACACCTTCTTCGAGACCAAACAAATCTTGAAATATAATAAGGTAATAGGCGACCATACGATTGACGCTTTGGCGGGTCACGAACTCAGTTTCTCCCGTAACCAGGGTATGTCGGCAGGTATGAACCGTATAGCCGACCCCAACAGCCTTGAATTGAGTAACGCCATTCAGATGTCACACATCAGTTCGAGCACCAGCGAAACGGCTTTACAATCGGTACTGGCACAAGCCAACTATATCTACGCCGAGCGTTATATGCTCACCGCCAACTACCGTGCCGACGGTTCGTCTAAGTTTGCAAAGGGCAAACGTTGGGGACATTTCGGTTCGATTGGTGTAGGATGGGTATTTACCAACGAGCCTTTCGTTCAGGCACAAGAGAAGTTCTCGGAGTGGATTCGCGATGCCAAACTGCGCTTCTCGTGGGGTGTACTCGGTAACCAAGGTATCGGTTCCGACTTGTTCCAAGACCACTACTATATTGATTATGTGGATGGCGAAATCGGTTACATCTGGAACTACAAAGGAGCACCCGACTTGACTTGGGAGCGTACACAAACCGTGGATCTCGGTCTTGAGTTCTCCGTCAACAAGTATGTGGACCTTGAGTTGGACTACTTCTGGAAACTGACTGACCACATGTTGATGCCGCGTTATCAGGCTCCGTCCATCGGTTACTCGTCCATCTATATCAACGGCGGTAAGATGACCAACCAAGGTGTTGAGTTCCAAGCCAATGTACACGCTTTGGATATGCGTAATATCAAATTGGATATTCGTCTCAACGGCGGTCACTACCACAACAATATCGAAGAGTTGCCCAAGAGCATTGACAGCGAGACGGAGATGACCACCAACGGCGGACTCTTCGTAGGTCACTCAATGTTAGACTGGAAACTGCCCGAATACGTAGGTGTTAACCCCTCCAACGGTAAAGCAATGTATGTAGGTTACTACGACAGAGACAAAGGTAGTTTCGGCGATACGAAAGAAGCTTCACAAATTACAAACGAAGACCTTGAAAAATCCAAGACAGGTTCGGTTGATAACTATATCTCTGACGTTTATAAGTATCGTTTGGAGCATCCGAATGCAGATATTGATACGGTTCATACAGACGATGCACGGCTTATCGGTTCGGACTTTATCGGCAGAACGGCTGAACCTGCTTTGGACGGCGGTTTCGGTATTGACTTTGAGGCATACGGCTTCACACTGAATGTCATGTGTAGCTACCGTCTTGGCGGTTGGGGTTATGATAATACGTACGCAATGTTGATGGGTAACGAGAAAGTGGGCAACTACAACTGGCACGTAGATATGCGCAACGCATGGACACCTGAAAATACCGACACCAATATCCCGCGTCTAAACAACGGTACGGATACCTATACCAACACAGGTTCGACACGTTTCCTGACCTCTAACTCGTACATAAGCCTTAATAATATCCGTCTTGGCTACAAGTTCCAGAAAAAGTTGATTGAAAAGATCAAGCTCAACCGTTTGGAACTCTACGTACAAGCAGACAATCTGGCTATCGGTTCGGCACGTCGCGGTTACAACCCGACAGTTAGTATTGACGGTTCGTCCGATGCTTACCAGTACACACCGCTTTCCACTCTTATCGGCGGCATAAAGATTCAATTCTAATTAGGTAACGTAAGAAACGGATTAACTTAAGATTATGAAAGGAAAACAAGATATGAAAAAGCACATTATTCTGGCTCTTACCGCTGTGGCATTCGTTCTTACTGCTTGCGAAAAAGATTTCTTGGAGCGCTATCCCGAAGGGGGTACCATTCGTCAAGACCAGTATGAGAAATTAGACAACCAGCTGGAAGGCTCAGTACGCGGTATGTATGCACGTCTCTATACGATGAGCGGCAGCAGCCACGACGAATTTGGCAAACGCAGTATTGACCTCTGGGGTGATATATTGTCATCGGATATAGCTCTTACCGGTAAAACATACGGTTGGCTCTATACCGATGAGCAGATGCTTACCACCAATCGTACAGGTACCATTTGGAGTCACTACTACAGCCAAATTCACAACATCAACGCTACCATCAAGGCTTTCAAGAAAGGTAACAATTTCGTTCGCACTCTTGAAGAAAACGGATGGCCGTCCGAATTGAAGGCTGCAGGTATGTCCAAACAGAAAATGGACAGCATCTACAACAAGACTGCATATACGAATGCTCTTTATTACGCACAAGTACTTGGTTTGCGCGGATATATGTATTCGCAGTTGGTTAAGTTCTATACACCTGTACAAGAAAGCGACAAGTTCCTCGCAGACAGTATCGGCAACTTTGACTGCATACCTCTCTATACAGAGGATAATACAGATGTAGTTCAACCGCTGTCCACAGCAGCCGTGGTTTACAACCAAGCATTCTCTGATCTTGAGATGTCTATCAAGTTGTTTGAAGAATTCGGTGCTAACTATATACGCAATAGTAAGTTAGAGTTAGACCGTGAAGTAGTATGCGGTATTTTGGCATTGGCATACCTGAACGAGTGCGTTTATCGTGCCGGTACACCGCTGTATGCCGTCCATGCGCAAAAAGCATTAGATAATGCGGAGAAAGTTATCAACAGCAACTTATATCAACCTCTCAAAGAGAGCGAACTGCTGACTACCGGTTTCAACAGCGTAACCAATCCCGGATGGATTTGGGCGCAGGAAGTAACCATCGAAACCAGCGGCGGTTTGAAGAGTTGGTTCGGTCAGATGGACATCCACTCATACAGTTATGCATGGGCCGGAGATACAAAGGTTATTGACGCTACTCTGCGTGATATGATTCCTGCCTGGGACAAGCGCCGTCTGTGGTTCAACGACGGTAAAGCCAACAGCATCTACAAAGACTGCCCGGACGGCAAGTTCTTCTCGGAGAAGAATCCTGTCTCTACCAATGCGGATGACATCGACCGTGACTGGCTCAGTGACAACGTGTTTATGCGTATCGAGTCGATGTATCTCATTGCTGCCGAAGCCAACTGGCGTTTGGGTAACACTGCTCAAGCAGCATCCTACCTGACTGCAATTACCGACCAGCGTCTTGATACCACAGCTTTCCTCTGGCAAGATGAATACAACGATTTCAAAACAGGTCTCGCTACCGACAGTAAACTCAAAGAGGCTATCATCTACAACTGGCGTATCGAGATGTGGGGCGAAGGCTACGGATTGGATACGTTCCGTCGGTTCGGAGAAAGCCGTAAGCGCGGTGGTAATCACGATTATGCAAAGGGTGTGGCTATCAAACCTTCCGACTCATATTACAATTTCAGCATTCCGGGTTCGGAAATAACATACAACCCTTATTTAGGAGACAAAAAAACTAATTAACCATAAACTCAACAAAAAATAACTCATTATGAAAAAATTCTTATTTGGTGCTTTAGCACTTTTGACGGCAGTTTCTGTAATGACAAGCTGCAAAAAAGACAGAGAAGAGCCAAAAGCTGAAGACCTGACACTCAGCAAAACGAGCGTCAAGATGGCTATTACCGTTTATGACAGCGAGAAAGGTGAAGTAGCAAACACCGACCGTTTCACCATCACTCCGAAAGAAGGAACTTACGAGATTTCCGCATCTGTTAACGACATCGTTACGTGGAAAATTGCGAAGAATGTGGTTACCCTTACTGCAATGAATATCGGTAAGACCCAACTGACCATCACCGAAACGACCAGCAAAAAAACCGCCACGTATGACGTGGAAGTGTTATCGGTATTAGAGAGTCTGTCGTTTACGCAAGCCACTGTTTCGTACTACAATGGTGACGACTATCTTGCCACGCTGGATACGATTGATAGTGTGTTTGTTTGGACTAATCCTGACAACGAGCAAATATATCTACGCGCATTCCTGGTTGACGTTGATTTGCATTTGTTCTCCGACGGTTTCTAAGTAAACGATGAAGGTGATTATGACGGTGCTGCCGTTGGTTATATGGCAGTGTTCCCCGGCAAGGCATGGCTTGCTCCCAAAGGCTTGAACACAGACCGCGGTTACGACGAAGCAGTTACTATATCTACCGGTGTATGGAAAACCAATAAGGAGATGACGAAAGCCAAAGTTCTCGCTCCCGGTACATTCACTAACGGCGAACTTGCTTTCGAACACGTAAAACAGACTATCACAAGTTTCAACAATTATATTGCTTCAGATTACGAGTCTGCAACAGACTTGGAAAACTTCCAAAACGAGATGACCACTGCCGATACATTGGCATTCAAGGGAGGTCGTCTTGTCCGCTTCACCTATATGTCTGAAGGTTACGGTATTGACTTTATACCTGCTGCACTTATTCCTGAAGCACAGATGCAATTGGCTTGGAACGATAAATCCATGTATATGTACAACGTTCCCGCAGTTCAGATGACCATTCAACCTATCAACGGCGACAACGGCTGGGGTGTGAAAGTTGAACGTAACGAAATTACAAATGAATATACATTGATGAGCGAAGGATTTGAGTTTGGTAAGCAGTTCATCTATCGTCATATTCCCGCAAGCGATGACGAAGAAGCAGCTCCTGCACGCAAAGCTATGCAGTTTGACCGCCATATCCTTACCAGCCAACCCAAGAACTTAGTTAGACGTAATTTCTAATAAGACACAAAAGCACACCGGAAACTATTACGGTAAATGCTGAAAGATAATCAGCTGCCAAGAGAATCTTGACAGCTGATTATTTTTTACAATCGGATAATAATGGTTTTAGGTGGCTACCGGGTTTGTTTTGCGTTGCTGTGTGTTTCGGTGTGCCTTCGGTGAGAATAGCACTATCTATCGGTTATCCTTCGGTTATCTATCGGTTATCCTTC
>JAEEGL012693136.1_pt1 | contig 10663 bp, 7 predicted proteins | sample 9134231 | NCBI WGS metagenome assembly JAEEGL01 (sample SAMN16246548, study PRJNA631951) | gut metagenome | biome: gut microbiome; feature: rumen; material: fiber-attached | host: Bos | place: Iran: Karaj | collected 2018-10 | reverse complement strand
GTATGAGATGGTCAGCGGGCGTGACGAATACATTAGCCTTCGGCTCCGACTTGGCAATCACTACGGTGCCCCATGCCACGGCGGCCAAGGTACCGCGGCGAAGCGGTTCCTCCAGTATGTGCACATCGTCTATCTGAGGCAGCTGCTGGTGTATCAGGGGCAAGTATTCGACGTTTGTGGAGATGTAGATATGGTCGGGGGCAATGAATTGCGATACCCGATCGTAGGTGAGTTGCAGCATGGTGCGTCCCATTCCCAGCAGGTCCATGAATTGTTTGGGGCGCGTAGTCCTACTTACCGGCCACAGGCGACTGCCATTTCCTCCAGCCAGGATTAAGCAATAGTTATAGTCCATACGTTTAGTGTTTTGCGTTTAGCGTTTAGTAGTTCGGGAGAGAGTCAGATACAGGCAGTGAGCAGCCATTCTGCCCACTACCTTATTATATATAATGTATCTATCTGAGCTTCTGAATCACGGGCAGGAGCAAACTCTCCATAACGGCATATCCCTTGGCATTAGGATGCACGCCAGGATTGTCGTTGGCGTAGTCGGGGTTCATAGCCGTTCCGTCTTCGTTGAGCAGAGCGCTGAAGTAATCCACGTACGGAATCTTGTTCGCTTTGGCATAGGCCTTCACACGTTCGTTCAGGTGGCGAATCTTGCTCATCGAGTCCTTGATGGCCGGACGCCAGCTGAAGCCGCCAGCAGGCAGGCATGAGGTGAGAATGACCTTGCACTTGTGGAAGCGGGCCAGTTCTACCATCGAGAGGACGTTGCCATAGGTGAGGTCTTCGTCATACTCTCCTGTATTCTCGGCAATGTCGTTTGTGCCATAGTTGATTACAACGACTTTGGGCTGCAGGTTGATGACATCCTCGCGGAAGCGGAGCAGGAACTGGTAGCTTGTCTGACCGCCAATGCCACGCCCGATGATATTGTTGTCCTTAAAGAACTCAGGTCTGGTACGTGGCCATCCGTCCGTAATGCTGTTTCCCATCAGTACAACACGCTTTTCACCTTTGGCCGGCGCTCCCAGTTTGGCATTGTCGGCTGCGTAGCGTTTCCAGTTCGCGAAATCATGTTTCTGTGCATAAGCTGAGGCGCTTCCCAGGCTCAGCGCAAGGAGTAATACTCCAATTAGTTTTGTTAGTTTCATTTGTTTTAGTGCCATTTTTATTGTTCCATAGTGCAAAGATACGAATAAGCGAGGACATCGCAAAGGAAAAACCGAAAAAAATTTCATTTCAATGCCGGGCGAGGGTATTTAGAGGAGAATTTGCGGAAAGGCCTTCAAAATTTTGCGGGAAGGCCTTTCCGTAAAAAAGCAAAGGCCTTTGCGCAAAATTGCAGACACCTGGATTCTGCTCTTCGTGAATGACGCAATAAGGCCCCTGCGGAATGCAGAGACCTTATTAATGAGAATAACTATGTGAAAGAATAATCTCAGAAACGATAGCCGAAGGCAAGGGTGAAGTTGAAGTTCTTCACCTTATTCAGGGCAAGACCGGCTACCCATTGTGCGTCGCGGTAGTCGTCGCGCCACATATCGGTGATGCCCCAGTCGCAACCCAGCATCAGATTGTAGTGCTGGTTGTACTCGGCACCTACGCGGAAGCCCAAGCCGGCATCCCAGCGCTGGAAGTTAGCGCGAGTTGTACTCTTCTTGAAGGTATTGTAGCTCCATTCTTCGGCACGTGCTGCAGGACCGTCGGCATCTACAGAGAACTTGTGCTTGCCGGTAATACCCATAGCGAAGTAGGGACCGAACTCACCATAAACGCCCAGTTCGCGGCTGAAGTTGTAGCGGAAACCTACGCGAACAGGAATCTCCAGGTAGTTCAGTTTGTACTTGTCGGTTCCGTCGGCGATGCGGCCATCGGTGAGGGGTGTGGCAATGTCGCCCAGCTTGGCACCTTTCATTGTCCAATCGATTCCGGCACTTGCATAGGTACCATGAGCTTTAGGCAGGACATAGTCGAACTTGAAGCCGAAAATACCACCTACTTTGCCATCATAGTTCATGTTTCTGATCTTGGAGGCATTCATGCCCAGGAAAGCCTGAGCGGAGAAACCGGGTTGGGGCTCATATTCCAGAGCCGAGGCACTGCCTGCGAATGTGAGCAGGGCAACTGCCATAGTGAAAATCTTCTTCATAACACGTCTTTTTATTAATTACAGTTTATGTTTTCTGCATCTTTCGGGTGCAAAGATAGTGCAAATCGAAGACAAGGCCAAATAAAAACGCAATTATTTTTGTTTTACTTGTTTATGCTTTGCCTTACTGCCTCAGAATTGTTTATCTCTGCGAGCCGCTACTACCGTCTGGCCGTACAATGATGTTGCTGCGAATCATCTTCTTTGCGGACACTTTCTGCTCCTGTGCCTTCTTGATGGCTTCCTCTGCAATGTCTCCTTCGTTCTCGAGCCCGGATACGGTGCTCTTGGCCTTTTCTACATCACTATAGGCTTTGTCGGCAGCCTGCCTGGCCTGCTCCAGCTTCTGCTCGGCAGCGGCTACCTTCTTGTCTGCGCTGGCAGCTTTCTGCTGAGCCTTGATAACGGCATTTTGGGCCTTGTCCTGCTTCTGCTGCAGCTTTGTGCTCAGCTGAGAGGCTTTCTGCATGGCCTTATCGGCAGCCTTGTCGCTGGCCACTGCTTTCTTGGCCACCTTCAGGTTGTTCTGGGCAGCTTTCAGGTCGGCCTGCTTCTCCTTGAGCTCTGTCTTCAGTTCCTGAGTGTTGCCGGTCTTCAGGCGTGCTTTCAGGCTTGCCACCTCGCCCTTCAGCTTGGCCACCTCGTTGGTGAACTGGTTCTGCCAATCCAGGCAGGTCTTGCTGTCCTGCGGTTCGAAGGAAGATGCGTTGTCAATTTGGGCCATTACTGAGCCACTGAGGCTCAGCAGGGCGATAGCTAAAAATTTTCTCATAATCATCTCTTATTTGTATTTTTGGTTTATATTTGATTCTTCTTGAAAGTTCATTGTATGGTGCACAGTGTTTGGCAGACCTGATCCTGGAAGTCCCTTCCCTGGCTGGAGCGGGCAACACCCTGATTGATGATGCTGAAGCTTAGTTCGTGCCCGTTCGCTGTGCGCAGATACCCGGCCAGCGACGAGATGCCGCTCAGGGTGCCAGTCTTGGCACGCACATTTCCCTCTGCCGCAGTTCCCTTCATGCGTTTCTCCAGGGTGCCGTCCATTCCGGCAATAGGCAGAGCCGTCAGGAAATGCTCGCGGATGGCAGGTGTCTGATAGGCAAAGTTCAGCAGACAGATGAGGAGCTGTGGTGTCAGGTAGTTATAGAGCGAGAGGCCACATCCGTCGGCTATCGTGCACGGCACCTCCTGCTGCCCGAGCTGGTCAAGCAGGTTCTGGATATGCGCAGCTGCCTGCTTACGCCCGGACTGTTTCTGGTCGCCAATCGCCGCTATCTGATAGAAGACGCATTCGGCATAGATATTATCGCTGTCCTTGATCATGGGAATCAGCACATCATCAATGTCGTGGCTGGAGGTGCAGAGGTATTGGGCACCAGTGCGCGGAAGGGTCTTCTGCTGTACGTTGCGGCTGCTGAGCCTGATTCCCGCTGCTGCCAGCGCCTTGGGCCATTGAGCCGCAAACTCGTCCTTCCCGCCCACCATCAGGGCCGAGAGGGGACCGTAGTCATCGTCCCAGCACCACCCCCAGCCATAGGGCAGATCATCCTTCATCGAGAGGTCGGCATAGAGACTGCCGGCTATCTGGCCGACACCCTTTTGCCTGAGCGCAGCAGCCAATGCGGCCAGGTCCTGGCCTGAAAGCAGGGGGTCCATGCCGCCTACCACATAGACATCGCCCCTGAGCACGCCGCCTGATATATTCCCGGTATAATAGAGGTGGGTACGGAACTGGTAGTCGCCCCCCAGATAGTGCAGGGCAGCCACGCTCGTCACTATCTTCTGGCACGAGGCGGGACGCATACGCTGGGCGGCATTGAAGCTGTATAGCTGCTGACCCGACGAAAGGTCATAGACGCAGAGGCCCAGCTGAGTGGTCTCGAAGAGAGGAAGATGGCACAGAGAGTCCAGGGCGTGGCGGACACGACCCTCCCACGTATCTTCCACCGCTACCACTACAGCATCATCCTGCTGCTCTACCGGTTCCTTGACCTCGGGCTCTGCGACAGGCTGGGGAGCGATAGTAGTCAGCGAGGCTATGACATCGGGCACTTCCTGCCTGTGGGGCTGGCTAACCATTCCCGCTTTGCGCGTTCCGCAGGAAGAGAGCAGCAGAAGCACCGCCAAGAGTGCCACGGAAGTTATTTTCTGAGACCTAAATGCCATATAAAATCATTATTATGTGCACAAAGATAAAGAAAAAAACGTGAATAAGGTCAAAGGTTGAGACTTTTTCCGTAAATTTGTCCCGAAAAAGAACAAAAAAACCTGCAAACGGTTGTCTGACAACCGCCAAAAGGCATCAAATTAGAGAACGATGATACGCAAAGTAGATTTCCTGATTATCGGGAGCGGCGTGGCAGGAATGAGCTACGCACTGAAAGTTGCCAATTCGGGCAAGGGTAAGGTATGCATGGTTTGCAAGACCACGATGGAGGAGGCCAATACGGCAAAGGCGCAGGGCGGCATTGCATCGGTGACCAACCTGCTCGTGGATAATTTCGAGAAGCACATCGAGGATACGATGATAGCCGGAGACTATATCAGCGACCCCGCTGCCGTTGAGCAGGTGGTGCGGAACGCGCCGGCTGGCATACGCGATTTGGTGAAGTGGGGTGTCAACTTCGACAAGAAAGACGACGGAGAGTTCGACCTGCACCGCGAAGGAGGCCACTCGGAGTTCCGCATCCTGCACCATGCCGACGATACGGGTGCCGAGATACAACGCGGTCTGATGGAGGCGGTGCGCAATAATCCCAACATAGAGATTCTTGAGAATCACTTTGCCGTAGAGATCATCACCCAGCACCATCTGGGCATCCGCGTGACGAGACGTACACCAGACATCGAGTGCTACGGTGCTTATATCCTGAACCCTGAAACGGGCAAAGTGGATACCTACCTGAGCCGCGTCACCCTTATGGCAACGGGCGGAACGGGTGCCATCTACGCCACGACCTCCAATCCCAATATCGCAACGGGCGACGGGATAGCCATGGTATATCGTGCCAAAGGCAAGGTGAAGGATATGGAGTTCGTGCAGTTCCATCCCACTGTGCTCTTCAATCCCCAGGAAACTCATCCTGCCTACCTCATTACCGAGGCTATGCGCGGTTACGGCGGCATCCTGCGCCTGCCCAGTGGCGAGGAATTCATGCAGAAGTACGACGAGCGCCTGTCTCTGGCACCGCGCGATATCGTGGCAAGAGCCATAGACCGCGAGATGAAGATTCACGGTTTGGACCATGTCTGCCTGGACGTAACCCACAAGGATCCAGAGGAAACGAAGCACCACTTCCCCAATATCTATGCCAAGTGCCTGTCTATTGGCATCGACATCACAAAGCAGTATATCCCGGTTGCGCCCAGTGCCCATTATATGTGTGGCGGCATTAAGGTGGACCTGGACGGGCAGAGCAGCATACGCCGTCTGTATGCCGTAGGCGAATGCAGCTGTACGGGCCTGCACGGAGGTAATCGCCTGGCCAGCAACTCGCTCATCGAGGCTGTCGTCTATGCCGATGCAGCAGCACGCCATTCGCTGGAGGTCGTTGACCAGTATGACTTCAACGAGAAGGTGCCCGAGTGGAATGATGAGGGTACGATGACGAACGAGGAGAAAGTCCTCATCGCTCAGGACGTGAAGGAGGTGAACCAGATTATGAGCACCTACGTGGGCATCGTGCGCAGCGACCTCCGCCTGCATCGCGCCTGGGAACGGCTGGACCTGCTCTACGAAGAGACGGAGCATCTCTTCAAGCGCGTCAAGCCCACTCGTGACATCTGTGAACTGCGCAACATGATAAACGTAGGCTACCTCATCACGCGCCAGGCTATCGAGCGCAAAGAGAGCCGCGGCCTGCACTATACCATCGACTATCCCCGCCACGCCCTCGACAGCAAGTGAAAAAAAGCATCTTTGGCATACTCCTCATCATGGAGGGTCTCTTCCTCCTGCTGGCCTTCCTCGTAAGCCTGCATTTCAGAGAGGGCGACCACTGGCCCTTTCTGCTTACAGCCGTTCTTTGCCTATTGGTTGGCACGGTCTGTAAGTGGTTCGGAGAGCGGCAGGGCGACGCTCACATGAGCAGGGCCGACAGTTTCATGGTTGTTGCCCTTTCTTGGGTTGTCTTCTCTGTTATGGGCATGCTGCCCTTCATCATGCTTCGCGATATGGATGTGGCCAGTGCCTTCTTCGAGACAATGAGCGGTTTCACGACTACGGGCGCCACCTGCATCAGCGACATAGACTCAATGACTCACGGACTGAAGTTCTGGCGCAACATGACTCAATGGATAGGCGGTCTGGGAATCGTCGTCTTCTCTTTTGCCCTGATTCCCGTCTATGAGATGAAGAACAGCAATGTCTTCTCTGCCGAAGTAACCGGTCTCGGTCTAGACAAACTGACACCGCGCATCGGCAGTACAGCCCGTCGACTACTGCTCATCTATCTGCTGCTCACCTTTGCCTGCGTGCTTTGTTACTGGGCGGGGCCGATGAACCTCTTCGATGCCGTATGCCATTCGATGTCCACTATCGCTACAGGCGGCTTCAGCACCCACACTCAGAGCATAGCCTATTTCCATTCTACGTACCTGGAGTATGTTTGCCCGTTCTTCATGTTGATCAGTAGCGTCAACTTCAGCCTCTATTACTATATGAGCATCCGTCGCCCACAGGTACTTCTGAAGAACGAGGAACTGCGCACCTTTTTGGCCATCGTGGCCTTTATGGTTGTGTTCTTCGTATTCCTCTTCTATGTAGCTCCCGTCCACACCAGCGATATCTCCACTTTGCCCATGGGCTTCGAGGAACGCTTCCGTTCGGCTCTTTTCCACGTTTCAACGACCATTACCAGTACAGGCTTCTCGGCACAACGGTTTGACTATGTGGCCTGGGGTGCTCCCTATTGGATGCCAACGGTAGTCATCATGGCCATTGGTGCCTGTGCTGGCAGTACGGCAGGCGGCATAAAGGTTGTCCGCATCATCATCTGCGCCAAGAGTGTCTTCAATGAATTCATCCTACAGCTCCATCCGCGTGCCGTTGTCTCCGTCAAGCTCAGCGGTCGCGTAGTCCCCAGTGATCGAGTACGCCGTGCCCTCGCTTTTATCTTCATCTATATCCTGCTCGTCGTAATAGGGATGGTTGCCTTTACTCTGATGGGCAGCGATGCCGACACGGGCCTGGGCAGCAGCATCAGTATGCTAAGCAATGTGGGACCGGGTACAGGCTCAACAGGTCCGGCCAGCAACTTCAGTCATGTGCCGTCCATCGGTAAATGGATGATGAGTTTCTATATGCTTGTCGGGCGTTTGGAGGTCTATTCTGTGCTATTTCTCTTCTTGCCCCAATACTGGAAAGAAAGAAGATAGTGTTCATCGGCCAAGGTTACGCCCGGTGCTTGCATAGCGTTTGCCGAATGGAAGCAAACACGATCAAAGGCCAAACTTGTATAAAAAACATCCGGCGCCTTTTCTCACGAAAAAGCGCCGGCTTAAAAAATAGTTAATTTAACTACTACTAATACTAAACGAAAGTATGTTTCTACTTCTCCCTACGTTGTAAACAATCTTAATCCCTGTTTAAAAACTCTATATACCTGTATTCTTCTTTCTGCGTGCAAAGTTATGATAAAATATGGCGAAATCAGATATTTAATACAGGAAATACACAGATTTTCCCCTTTTTCTTGATATATGTCAAGCGCTGCAGGGCAGATTGCGCCTTAAAAAGGCATTTTTGGGCTTCAGGCTTCAACTGAGCGACCTGCACGTTTACGCTCGAGATGGTCGAGGATTATTTTGCGCATACGCATACTTTTCGGCGTAACCTCAACGTACTCGTCTTCCTTAATATATTCGAGTGCTTCCTCCAGCGAGAAGATGGTGGCAGGGATAATATGAGCCTTCTCGTCCGAACCGCTTGCGCGCATGTTTGTGAGTTGCTTTGCCTTAGTCACGTTCACGACCAAGTCATTCTCATGCACGTGCTCTCCCACAACCTGCCCGGCATAGACCTGTTCCTGAGGCTCTATAAAGAAGCGTCCGCGGTCTTGCAGGTTGTTGATGCTATAAGCAAAGGCTGTTCCTGTCTCCATGCTTATCATGCTGCCGTTTACGCGCCTACTTAGGTCGCCCTTGTAGGGCTGATACTCTTTGAAACGGTGAGCCATAATGGCTTCGCCCTGACTGGCTGTAAGGATATTGGTACGCAGCCCGATGATACCGCGACTGGGGATGAGGAACTCGATGTTCACACGGTCGCCCTGCGACTCCATACTTATCATCTCGCCCTTGCGCCGGGTTACCATGTCTATCATTTTGGAACTGAACTCCTCAGGTACGTTGATGGTCATCTCCTCTATGGGTTCGCACCGTTTTCCGCCTATTTCCTTATATATAACCTGGGGTTGTCCCACCTGCATCTCGTATCCTTCGCGGCGCATGGTTTCGATGAGTACGCTCAGGTGCAATACGCCTCGGCCGCTCACTATCCAACGATCAGTACTGCCTGGAGCAAGTTCCACTCGCAGGGCCAGGTTCTTCTCGAGTTCCTTCTGAAGGCGTTCGTGGATATGGCGGCTGGTGCAATATTTGCCTTCTTTTCCGAAAAACGGACTATCATTGATCGTAAAGAGCATACTCATAGTAGGCTCGTCGATGCTTATCGTGGGCAATGGTTCGGGCTGTTCATAGTCGCAGATGGTATCGCCTATCTCGAAGCGCTCCAGGCCGATAATGGCACAAATGTCTCCGCTGCTCACTTCGCGCGTTTTCTGGTGCCCCATGCCGCTGAAGGTGTGCAGTTCCTTAATTTTGGTCTTTTCCATCGAACCGTCGCGATGGGCGATGGTTATGTTCATGCCCTCGCGAAGGGTTCCTCTGTGAACGCGCCCTACGGCAATGCGTCCAGTATAATTGCTATAGTCGAGGCTGGTGATAAGCATCTGAGGTGTACCCTCCAGCATCTGAGGAGCAGGTATGTACTGAAGAATGGCATCGAGCAGATAGGTGATGTCGCTGGTAGGCTGGTTCCAATCCTCGCCCATCCATCCGTTCTTAGCAGAGCCGTATATAACGGGGAAATCCAGTTGCTCTTCAGTGGCATCCAGGTCACACATCAGGTCGAATACCATCTCATATACTTCCTCGGGCCGGCAGTTGGGCTTGTCAACCTTATTGATTACCACCACAGGCTTCAGTCCTATCTGCAGGGCTTTCTGCAGGACGAACCGTGTCTGCGGCATTGGACCTTCGAAGGCGTCGACAAGGAGCAGGCAACCGTCCGCCATGTTCAGTACGCGTTCTACCTCGCCGCCAAAGTCGCTATGTCCTGGGGTGTCGATGATGTTTATCTTCGTATCCTTGTAGTTAATAGAGACGTTTTTGGATAGGATAGTGATGCCTCGTTCGCGTTCCAGCTCGTTGTTGTCCAGCATCAGTTCGCCTGTCTGCTGATTCTCGCGGAAGAGGTTTCCCGCCAGTAGCATCTTGTCAACGAGGGTAGTCTTTCCATGATCCACATGGGCTATGATAGCGATGTTCCTAATACTCTGCATTTATTCTTTTACCTTAAATTTGGCTGCAAAATTACGGATAAGTGAGCACAACACAAAGAAAAATACCTTTTTTCTTTTCTTGTCGAACGAAAGTGATTTCGGTGAAGCCAAAATTACGGATAAGTGAGCACAACACAAAGAAAAATACCTTTTTTCTTTTCTTGTCGAACGAAAGTGATATCGGTGGAGCCAAAATTACGGATAAGCAAGAGATAAACGAAATAAAAGTCGGTTTAATTTTGCTTATCCAATCGAAATCCGTATTTTTGCAGAAAAATGTAGCGAAGAGAATGAATATGAAGCAAAAAATAGCCTGTGGTTTGCTGTGTTGTTGTCTGTCGATAAATGTGACGGCGCAGGTGAGGTTCAGTAACCAGAAGGCAGCGACCAGTGAGTTGGAGTTGCGTGCAAACATAAATAAAATGGTGAATGCCTCGGCCATGATATACCAACTCTATGTGGATAGTGTTGACAGCAAGAAAATGGTGGAGGATGCCATAAACGGCATACTCTCCAAACTCGATCCGCACTCTGCATATACGAATGCGGTGGAGACTAAGCGTTTCACAGAGCCGTTGGAGGGCAGTTTCGAGGGCATCGGTGTACAGTTCAATATGCTGGAGGACACACTGATAGTCATTCAGCCCGTACCCAAAGGACCCAGCGAGAAGGTGGGCATACTGGCTGGCGACCGCATCATTAGCGTGGCCGACACAGCCATTGCAGGTGTAAAGATGAGCAGAGAAGAGATTATGCGTCGGTTGCGTGGTCCGAAAGGCTCAGTAGCCCACCTGGGCGTATTGCGTTCGGGCATCAAGGACACCCTGAAGTTTGATGTCGTGCGCGACAAGATACCTGTCAACTCTGTAGATGCCGCCTATATGGTTACACCTACCATCGGGCTCATCCGCTTCAACAACTTCGCTCAGACAACGCACGAAGAGGT
>JAEEGL012399722.1_pt1 | contig 10663 bp, 8 predicted proteins | sample 9134231 | NCBI WGS metagenome assembly JAEEGL01 (sample SAMN16246548, study PRJNA631951) | gut metagenome | biome: gut microbiome; feature: rumen; material: fiber-attached | host: Bos | place: Iran: Karaj | collected 2018-10 | reverse complement strand
TCAGGTTGCGTCCGGGAATAGGCGCAAGGTCGAACTTACCATTCTGGTAATGTCCTTTGATACGACCGCGAGCATCCCTAAGCAGAATCTCCATTCCTTTCTCACCTCGCAAATCCTTCTCATAACTACGTTCTACTCCCAATTTACCAATGTAGTCGCCACTTTGGTAGTAGTTGTCGTTTTCGATATCCTGGGGATTCACCTCGCCCACATCTCCCAAAATATGGGCAGCGTATGGATGACGGTATTGGCGGATGCTACGTTTCTGGATGTAAAACCCGGGGAAGCGGAAAAGCTTCTCCTGAAAACGGCTGAATTCCTCGGTAGAGAGCTGGCTCATGAAGAGTTGCTGTGTGAATCTGCTATATCCGGGATTACGCCTGTGGTCCTTAATCTCTTCCATTCGCCGTTCATACCATTCTCTGCTGATGTGCAGGCTCTGGCACAAATCAATTGTATCAACACCTTCCTGCTCGTTCATTATCACCATCACATCATAAGCCGGCTGGTTGTACACCAACAGCTCTCCGTTCCGATCGGTAATAACACCGCGTGCAGGGTACTGAATACGACGCAGGAAAGCATTGCTGTCGGCATTCTTCTTGAAATCATCGCTTAACAGCTGTAGTGTAAAAAGACGAATCAGATAAATCAGAATGATGAGGAATGCCACACCACCCAATATGTATTTCCTTTTTTCTAAGTCGTAATTGGCAGACATATTGAGAGGGTCCGTTATTTCGTTTTACGGAAAGATTCAAGAAGAAGGGCCAGCAGGACACTGCTAAACCAACTTGCCACCATAAGTAAGGCGGCATCTGTTATGTGGTATAGCGAGAAACATTCCAGGCAAAAGTAAACCAAATGGTGCACAAAGAAAATAATCATCATGTACCTCACATAGTTCCATTTTCCCATGGTCTGCATAGAAGGAATTAAATCATCGGCAGCATCTCTGGGTGCCATCACATTCAACAAAGGCGGTTGAAGAAGGGCAGCGAAAGTCATAGCACCACTTGCTACTCCGGGTGTATTGGTAAAGATATCTGCCAGCAGCCCGGTAAAGAAGCCCCAAAGCAGAACACCGGCTTTTAAACTTCCCATGGGCATATAAAGCAATATAGCCGCAAGAATAAGTGGGGTGCCATAACCAAACAGTTGCAAGTGGTTGAGTATCAACACCTGAAATGCCACTAAAAGCAGCATGAGAATAAACCTTTTCAGTTGTGTAACTATCATTCCCTTCTAAGCGAATCTAATTCTTCTTTCATGTAATGCTTCAGCACACATACATGCCGGACATGAGCGATGTCGGTTCCCATCTGTATTTCCAGCGAATATGCCAGTCCGTCTTCGCTATTGTGTACTTGCGCAACTCTTCCCAGGAAGATACCCGGTGGGAAGAGACTGCTGAAACCACTCGTTTCCACAATATCACCTATACGCGGTTTTGCATGACGTGGTACATCATCCATTGAAACCTGCAAAGGATTCCCCCCATTCCATTTCATGTAGCCAAAATACTCTGTTCCCCTAAGCCTGCAACTGATACTGCTTTTGCTGTTCAGGACAGACAATACAAGGGCATAGTGGGGCGTAACTTTACTGACAATTCCGACAACACCGGTTCCACTTACTACCCCCATCTCAGGTTCCACACCATCATTACTTCCCACATTGATGGTAATCAAATTGTCACGTTGTCTGACACTATTGGAAATGACCTGTGCAGGAATCATCTCAATATCCTTCAGCAAATCCGACTGGTACTGTTGCGTGATGGACGTATCCTTCTTCAGTTCGGCCAGTTCATGACGCAGAACATTCAGGTTATTCTGGAGTAACGTATTCTGACGCACAAGGTAGGCATTCTCTTTGCCCAAATTAATATATTGCAATCCCTTGGCTTCCCATTCCAGAACTGCTCCTGCTACTGAATTGGCCTGCGTAAACCACACGCTACCCTGATAGTGGTTGAATCTGAAAAGCATGAATCCACTGAGTACTTCCAAAAGCAGGAAGAGGACCCAGTGGACATTTTGTGTTATTCTATCAAGTAGTTCTCTCAATTTACATCAAGAAGGGGAATTCACGAATATTCTTCAGTGCCACACCAGTACCCTTGGCTACACAATGCAAGGGATCCTCTGCAACGTGGAAGGGGATGTTTATCTTGTCGGTCAGACGCTTTGCCAAGCCACGTAGCAAAGCACCTCCACCTGCCAGATAAATACCGTTCTTAACGATATCGGCATACAATTCAGGCGGTGTCTCCTCCAGTGCGTTCAGGATAGCTGCTTCTATCTTGGCGATTGTCTTTTCCAGACAATGGGCAATTTCCTGATAACATACGGGAACCTCCATGGGTAGAGCAGTGATACGGTTGGGCCCGTGCACTACATAATCCTCAGGGGCATCATCACCCAAATCGGCAAGAGCTGCACCAACATGGATTTTGATTCTCTCGGCCATGCGCTCACTCACCTTAACGTTATGCTGGCGACCCATATACTCCTGAATGTCAGCGGTCAGCACATCACCCGCAATACGTAAGCTCTTGTCGGCAACAATACCGCCAAGGCTGATGACAGCAATCTCGGTACTTCCACCACCTATGTCCACAATCATATTTCCTTCGGGAGCCAGTACGTCAAGTCCTATTCCAATAGCAGCTGCCATCGGTTCATAAATCAGATATACCTCCCTACCACCGGCATGTTCGGCACTGTCCCTTACTGCACGTAATTCAACCTCAGTACTACCACTGGGTACGCCAATAACCATTCTCATGCTGGGCGAGAAAAGACGGTTCCCGGAATGAACCATTTTTATCAGGCCGCGCATCATCTGCTCGCAGGCATTAAAATTTGCTATCACGCCATCACGCAAAGGACGAATGGTTTGTATTTCCGGATTTGTTTTCTCATACATCATCTTAGCTCTGTCACCTACAGCAATCATACGCTCGCTGCGACGGTCCAAAGCTACAACACTGGGCTCATCCACCACAATTTTGCCATCACTGATAATGATGGTGTTTGCGGTACCTAAGTCCATTGCAAGTTCTTTATTAAGCGAAAACCACTTCATTTATTTGAATTGAAAATTGAAAGTTTACGGTTTACCGTTGTTATTTCTCCCTTTTCCTTTCCCGCTTCCAAGAGCGGGAGGCGGGTTATTTTTCAAACCAACTGTGTATGGCAGTATCGTAATGACTGCTTACGCCAAAGGCACGGGTAGCAAACCACTTGCGGTCTTCTATCTCGCTCTGAGCACCCTGCTTCTGCAACAAGTCCAGCAAAGGTTTGTACTCAGCCTTAGAGGGAACAATGATAACATCGCGGAAGTTCTTTGCTGCAGCACGGATAAGGCTGATTCCGCCTATATCTATCTTCTCGATGATGTCTGCAGGACAGGCACCGCTTGCCACCGTGTCCTCGAAGGGGTATAGGTCAACGATTACCAAGTCGATAGCAGGAATCTCATACTGCTTCATCTGTTGCCGGTCACTCTCCAGCTCCCTGCGTCCCAGTATGCCGCCGAATACTTTGGGATGAAGGGTTTTTACTCTACCACCCAAGATGCTGGGGTATGTAGTAACATCCTCCACCTTCTGACAGGGAATACCCAAACTCTCGATAAAGGTCTGAGTACCACCGGTGCTCAACAGTTCAACACCTTGCGCATTCAGGGTGCGCAGAATCTCCTCTAATCCGTCTTTGTGAAAAACAGACACCAGAGCTCGCTGGATTTTTCTTGTTTCTGCCATATATAATGTAAATTTGTGCGTACGCGCTACTTTATGGGGCTGCAAAATTACATATTTTCTATTAAAGAGCCACATTTTTCTTCCAAATTTTAATAAAAAACAGAAAATTATGTATCTTTGCCCTCTGTAATGAAATAAACCATAGAAACAACGATGACCCAACAATATTATCGCCGACTCATTCTTTTTCCTGTTTTCCTGATGTCGCTTTTGGCCGGTGCACAGCAAGTAAAGAATCCTGTCTGGATGCGTAATTGGCCCGACCCGACTGTTTGGAAGGCAGAGAATGGACGATACTACTGTATAGCAACCAATCCGCGCAGATGCCTTGTTAGCGAGGATTTGTTCAACTGGCAATTATCAGATATCTCACCTATTGATGAAACTTCCTGGAAAACCATCTCAGATATTTCACGTAATTATTGGGCACCCGATGTTGCAACGGTTGATGGCAAGCATCTCATGTACCTCACCTTGTATAATAGTGCTGAGGACAGTAACATTGGCGTCTTTCAAGAGGTTGCACCCTGTCAGTTCCAATTCAATGGTATCATCACCAAAGGAAAAGAGACAGGTATCGAAGATACTATAGACCCAGAGGTTGTTACAGACCCTAAAACAGGAAAGGTATGGCTGTTCTTCGGATCTGTAGGGGGTATTCACCGCATCGAATTGAACAAAGACGGGCTTTCCATAAAAGAAGGAGCCCAGTATGAACATGTAGCAGGTTTGACAGTTCATCAGTGTCCCGACCGCTCAAAGGTTTTTGAAGGCTCCTACCTTCATTGGCACAAAGGGTACTGGTACCTGTTTGTTAGTTCAGGGTTCTTTGGAAATCACACCTACCAGCTGCAGGTCGGACGCAGCAAGAAACTAACAGGTAAATTCGTAAACCGCGAGGGAAAACCTATGACGGAAGGATATGCCACACCTGTGCTGCATAGTGACGAAGGTGATAATTTCTTTGGCCCTGGTCATTGTGGCGAGATCTTTACGGCAGCAGATGGAAACGAATACATCTTTTATCATTGCCATGTGCGCGAGAGCCAGCGCCCGGAACAACGCCCCATGTTTATGTCACGCATCCAGTGGGGCAAGGACGGATGGCCTTTTGTTGAAGGAGGGAAACCGATTTAGAGTTGAGAGTTGAGAGTTGAGAGATAGTTTAAGGGGGTTAAAGAGGTTAAGAGGTTTAAGAGGTTAAGAGGTTTAAGAGGTTAAGAGGTTTAAGAGGTTCGCTAACCGCTAAATATGAATTATGAACTGAAAAACTGATGGCAGTTGACGAGAAATCGATAATTCACGGCCTTGTTGAAGGAGCAGAGGATGCATACAGGTATGTGTTCAATACATACTATGGACCTATGTGTATTCTGGCCGAAAGCATTCTTTCCGACGAGTTCCTGGCACAGGCTGCGGTTTCCGATGTCATCAGCCATCTCTACGAGGTTCGAAGCGAGGTTGTTATTCATTCCAACCTCAGAAGCTACCTGATGATGAGCACACGCAATCATTGTCTTAATTTGCTTAATTCCAAGACGGTGCGTTCCGTGCAGACATTCAGCACATTGGGAGAGCAGGATGCACGCAACATACTTGCTGGTACAGATACAGTTACCCCTCAGGGAAAGTTACTCGACAACGAACTGGAAGATTTGATGCATGACTGCATAGAGAATCTCCCTGAACCAGTTAAGACAACTTTCATCAAAAGCCGTTTCCAGGATATGACCTACCGCCAGATAGGTGCCGAGGACGGTGTTAGTGCCAATACCGTAAAAGTTCGCATTCAGCAAGCATTAAAGTTGATTGAGCAGCGATTCTCTAAATATTTGGCTTTTTTAACATTTTTTATACTGCTCCATTAACACAACAAGGTAAAGATTTTGTCATACTTATGAGGATAAGTAAAAATAAACGAATGAAAGAAAACCAGGATATTACACTAAATATCATTGATTACCTTACTGGAGAAATCTCTCAGGCGGATGCAGATGCTCTTGCCCAATGGGTTATGGCCTCTGAAGAGAATGCCCGGCAATTTGTCCGCATGAAAGAAGCATGGATGGGGTCATCAATAATAGAACATGCTTACGATGGCGAGGCAGCATTTCTGCGTTTCAAGAGACGTGTGCTGAAACGTTCCATCGTTCCTAATGCTACTTGGATGCAACGCCACCGCTCAGGTGTCCGTCAGGCCATGCTGTGGGCAGCAGCCATTCTGTTCCCGATTTTGCTGACCTGTACCACCATTATGTATTATAATCTCAGCAGCCTGTCAGAGGGAGAAATGGTAGCATCTACAGTTGCCGGAGAAACCACTACCCTACAATTACCGGATGGAACTCAGGTAATGTTAAAGGAAAACTCCGTACTCACGTATGTCGCCAGTGATTTTGCCCGTGGAAACCGTTCGATAAAATTCCAGGGCTCTGCTTATTTCACGGTTACTTCAGATGCCAGCCATCCCTTCCAGATTACCACAGAGAAGGAGCAGGTTCGTGTTTTGGGAACTGAATTCTTCCTGATTAGCGAAAAAGGCAGCCAGAAAGATATCCTTTCCCTTGATAAGGGAGTAGTAGAGTTTACAGATCACAAGACAGGTAAAGTCGTTCACATGGAGACTGGAGACGAACTTGTTTACAATACTGTTACCGGCAATACATATTGCAGACCACGTTCCGGCGATGAAGTTAAACTGGCACAGGAGACATATAAGAACAATTCCGTTTCCCATTCTGTCTATGCCGAGCTGGAACAGCTTGTAAGCGACCGTGCAGGCAGTCACACTATCCAGTTAAATGTAAGCAAGGGTCTTAAGGCAGGTCTTTATCAGGTAGAGATAGACCCGGAATGTGCTATGGCTCGCTTTACTCCAGCACCGGATACTGCCAGATTCTCAAGCGGTGACGGAAGCAAGGAACACCCCTATGCCATAAGCAATGTCCGTCAGATGTGTAATATGAAGTCTGTTCTTACACCTTACAAAATGACATATTTCTGTCTTACCAGTGATATCGACCTTCAAGGTGTAGAATGGGTTCCGCTAAACGACAGAGCAGACGAATATTCCCTTTGGATAACACTGAATGGTAACGGACATGTTATCCGCAACCTCACCACTTCGCGTACAAGTTATTATGGAAGTTTCTTCGGCGTGCTATGCGGTGAGTGCAAGAATGTAGGCTTCGAGAACGTAAACATTAACTGTTCCGGTTATGGGGCAGGTGCTGTTGCCGGTTATCTGGGTCACTCTGCATACCCTGGTGTATCTGTCTTGGAAAACTGTTATGCAACAGGTAAAATCAGCGGTCAGTGCTATGTAGGAGGTCTTATCGGTAATATTGGCAGCAAGTCAGTCCTAAGAAATTGCTATTCGGCAGTGGATGTGAACAGTTCCAACAGTTATGCCGGCGGACTGGTTGGCAAGGTTCGTGCCCCCTATGTAATGGAAGGTTGCTACAGTTCAGGTAGCGTTGTCGGTCAATTTGCAGGCGGATTGGTTGGTGGCGGTCAGCAGAAGAGCACCCCTCACTCGCGAATCCATGATGTCATGGCCATCAATCCCTACGTTTCAGGAGCCCGTCAGTCATACGCCGTAATGCCCATTATCGATGGCGACACCATAAGTCACATGTCACATTCATCCAACCTTTATCTTAACGGCAAACGTACAGGCGACGGTTTATCAGACAAGGAAGTAAGAGAGCGTTTGAACAACTTACGCAACGTCTGGTACGGTTCCAAAGTAGGCAGTATAGCGGAATAATTTCCATTACTTCTTTTTTTTTCTGCCCAAAAGTTTGGCAAATAGCAGAAAAAGCAATACCTTTGCAACCGCAAACGCAAAATGGCGGGATAGCTCAGCTGGTTAGAGCGTCGGATTCATAATCCGGAGGTCGTGGGATCGTGACCCACTCCCGCTACAGAAAAGGGATTTACGAGTTAATCGCAAATCCCTTTTTTGGTACATATAACAGGTTATATCTATTCAAGCCTGATCTTCTTTCCATTCTTAATCACAATTCCCTTATAACCACCAGTCACACGCTGACCGCTTAGGTTGTACGGAGCGTCATCACCTTGACCCTTGAACCTTGAACCCTGAACCTCCTTTATGCCTGTGGGTTCCGGAACGGTAAGGGAGAAATTGGCAAAGACGAAGTAGTCACCGTCATCTGTACTGTTGAAATCGTAGCTGATATACAGGTCAATGTCGTAATCACCTGCCTCCAACTCTCTTGGCAGTCTGATAGATGCTGTTTCTGTCATGTTTGCTGCAAGTTGGAACGGTACTTTTAACAGGGAGTCCGCACAGAACTCTAATGGGTCGAATCCGCCTTCGCCGTCCGGGATATAAATTTTTGCTCTCAGCTCAGCATCATAATCTAATGGAGTGTTATTTCCCGTAATGGCGTCAAGATAATAGGCAGGTTGGTTGTTCTCATCAAGCCGTTTGTCGTAACTTAGTTCCTGGCAGAAGAATTCCAGATCCTCTATGGTGATGTTCTTGTGAGCAATATATCCGTAAATATCTTTTATGTCTGCCAGCGGTGTGCCAGAGAAATCGCCGCCGCCTTTAGAGAGAAGAACAACATAGTTACCAGCCCATGGAATAGAGAAATTGAAGCGGATATCTGAGGTACCCTTCCCTTCAATGATAAGACCTAGCCTTTCGTATTCGACCAGAAACACCAGTTGTTCGTCTTCCACATAATATATGTCACAATCTAAATCTCCGGTGTAGTCATCGTCGCTGCTGTTGATAATGGTTGCAGAACCATTCAGTCGGAGGCTGTACTGAAATAATCCCTCAATCTTAAAGGACTCATCCTGGCATGCCAGTTGTGGCATTGGGTGATAAAGAGTGTCCTTTGGCATTCCGTCGTCACCGATGACGAATTCTACGCAGCAATTAGTGCCGAAGATCGGTTGCCAGGCAGCGTTTGTTCCTGCCTCTCTGTTTACGAAAACCATCTTGTGACTGCCCGGGGTCAGACTCTCAGTTACATCTTCAGGTATATTTATCAACGCAATTCCAGTACCCTCTACCTGATGCATAGCATAATCATATCCGTCTGCCTCCACGTTCTGCATTCCATAGAGTTGGCGCAAGTCAGGCATACCGTCTTCATTGAGTTCGGCCATAGCAACTTCAAAGACACCAGGTTTGTAGGATGTGTTGAGAGCTTCGAACAGGTAAGGCAAATCCTCATAGTTTGTGGTCCAATAGTAGTGAATAAGGTAACGGCCATAGTCGCTTGGCGGATTCTCTGCCGGTTTCAGACCGATAAGGGCATCCTGCCATCTGGTAAAGGGGTCATAAGAAAAGTCATGCCTCCCAGACTGTTTCGTGCTAGGATTAAGCAGGCTTAACTTATAGTAGCCGTTGTCTTCTCCTGCCCATCCCCAGTTTACGTGATAGTATCCGCTGCCGTCCTGAACTGCATAGCCGTCCAAGATGAATTGATGCCCGGCAAAATCAGAGAATCCTGTATAGACTATGGGACGGCCTTCTTTAAGTTCGTTATAGAGCAGGTTGTCCCAGTCGCTCACCGTATAATTAACCGAACTTGCATAATACAGATTCTGGTCATACCCAAACTGGTTGACAAGTATGTCTCTGTCATAAGCCATAGCGCCAGAGCCTTTTGGTGTATATTCCGTCTGTATCATCTGTCCGCAGTAGCGCATGAGCAAAGCAACTGCATCCTGCTGTTCCTTGGTAGTGGGTTGTGTGTAGTCGTCCACCATATTGGCCCAGTCGAATGATGTTGGAGGGAGCGCATCGACGGAAAGTCCGTCTATGGTCTCGTATGCAGGCAATTCTCCGACAATGGATTCCTGTGGCCATCGGTAATAGTACATCACCTGAGCAATTGCTGTTGCCATGCAGCCAGCGGGACAAAGTTTCCCGTCAACTTCCGGACAGAAGGCATTATACGGTTTTTGCGGATCGTATTTATTGCTGCCCTGCGCCCATAGGGATTTTATGAAGTATGGTATGTCGGCATGAGTGGCTACTGCTGTCGCCTTCGCACCGCTTCGGCTCAGTTCGGTAATCTGACTTGCCGTCTGTTCCAGCCACCACTTCATGTTATCGGGAACCGACCCGGCATCGAAGCTTCCCCTGTCGGTATAACCCAGCACAAGATTATCGCCCACGCAGTCGTCTCCGCTCACAATAACGAAGCCCTGCCCGGCAGTGGCATTAAACACATAATAAGGAGTCTTCTCTGCTACAGCACGCCTACTGGTAGCACGGCCATTTGGCGTGATGGCATCATCCTTCACTACAGCACCTTTGCTCTGCAAAAATGTCGCTGCTATCTGTCGGGCAGAACTATAAGAAACAGGGTCTGCCATACAATCTGCTGCAATGCAGAGAACTGTCACAAACATCAAAAGAACCTTTTTCATTTTTCCAAAAAACAGACTAGTTACTTCTGCTACATAGTTTGTTTAACAAATAGTTATAACTAAGAATTTGAAGAGTATTTTCCGCAAAGTTAGAAAGAAATTCCGAAATTACAAGCAATTAGTGCATTTTTTTTGTTCCCGACTATTCTCCGTCATGGGAATAAAGATTATGTTGACCTAGGAAGAAGATTGACGAAATAGCCGCTGTTGCTTTGTCGCAACAGCGGCTTCTCAGAAGGTACCGTTGTGGGTGTCGTGATCTGGCTACAGGATATTTACACCCGCCATCGGATAATATCTGTTATTCTTCGGATTACGGACGTGGTTCGGGATGCTGGTTCTTTCTCTGATAGAAACTCAGGAATGGAAGAACGGCATCGTCCGTCAGATTGTCCTTGGTAATATAGATAGGAGCAATCAGTTCGTCTGTGGTAGAGTTATTGATTACTGCCTCGACAGCTTTCTTGCCCATCT
>JAEEGL012370383.1_pt1 | contig 10663 bp, 8 predicted proteins | sample 9134231 | NCBI WGS metagenome assembly JAEEGL01 (sample SAMN16246548, study PRJNA631951) | gut metagenome | biome: gut microbiome; feature: rumen; material: fiber-attached | host: Bos | place: Iran: Karaj | collected 2018-10 | reverse complement strand
GATAATCGCGGCGGCCGAGGAGCTTAGGAGTCCGGTCATGATACAGACCACACCCGGCACTGTGAAATACGCTTCCCTGGAGACCTTTGCAGCCATCACAAAGGCAGAAGCGGAAAAGGCTTCCGTTCCTGTTTGTCTCCATCTGGATCACGGCTCAAGCTTTGATATGGCGGTGAAAGCCATACAGGTGGGATACGGCTCTGTGATGATAGACGGATCAAAACTGGATCTCGAAGCAAACATAGCCCTTTCAAAAAGCGTTGCGGATGTAGGAAAAGCCTGCGGCGTACCTGTAGAAGCTGAGCTGGGCAAAGTCGGCGGCAAGGAAGATGATACGGAATCAAAGGAATCGGCTTACACCGATCCCGAAGAAGCAAAACGTTTTGTTGCGGAAACAAACGTAGATTCCCTTGCTATAGGAATAGGAACGGCACACGGTGTCTACAAGGAAAAGCCGGTGCTCAACACCCCCCGGATCACAGAGGTTAAGGCGGTGGTAAGCATTCCACTTGTTCTCCACGGTTCGTCAGGTCTTTCGGATGATGATGTAAAAGATTGTGTTAAGAGGGGAATGTGCAAGGTGAATTTCGCGACGGAGCTCCGCCAGGCATATCTTAAGGCCACCAGGGAACTCCTTGATGCGGACAGTTCCATCATAGATCCCAAGAAAATTGGCGAAGCTGCCATGAAGGCGGTCAAAGCCCAGGTGGAATACAGGATGAAGGTCTGCGGCTGCGACGGAAAGGCTTAAAGAGCAAAAGAACAGCGGCTGTAACATAGATGCCGAAAGGAGAAATATGGCGGAATATCTTTTGGGAATAGATATCGGTACCAGTTCATGCAAGATCGTGCTTTTTGATAAAGAGGGCACTGTGATAGCTACGGAGACAGGAGAATACAAGGTCTATTATCCCCATGAGGGCTGGGCAGAGCAGAATCCGGACGAATGGTGGGAAGCAGTCTGCGTCAGCACAAAGAAGCTTATTGAAAAGAGCGGTGTAGACCCCTCCGATATCGCGGGAGTCGGGACTGACGGACAGAGCTGGTCGGCGATAGCCGTTGATAAGGACGGGAAGTGCCTTATGAACACACCGATCTGGATGGATGTGAGAGCTGAGGATATCTGTGCTGAGATCCGCGGAACCCAGGGAGACAGGATATTTGATCTTTCCGGAAACAGTCTGCAGCCCAGTTATTCCACGGCCAAGATCATCTGGTATAAGAGGAACTATCCGGATATATATAAGAATATCAGATACATCCTTCAGTCAAACAGCTTTATCGTATACAGGCTTACTGGAAAGATCACCCAGGATATATCCCAGGGATATGGCTTTTCCTGCTTTGATATGAGGAAGGGCAGCTGGGACACTGATATGGCAAAGGATCTGGATATTCCCATGGATTTCCTGCCCGATATATTCCCCTGCCACGAGGTGGTGGGGCATGTCACAAAGGAAGCAGCGGTACTCACCGGATTAAAAGAGGGAACCCCGGTTGTGGCAGGCGGTCTGGATGCAGCCTGTGGAACCCTTGGAACAGGCGTCTTAAAGAACGGGGAGACCCAGGAGCAGGGAGGACAGGCAGGAGGAATGAGCATCTGCCTTGACCATTATGCGGCAGACCCTGCGCTTATCTTAAGCTTCCATGTGGTTCCCGATAAGTGGCTGCTTCAGGGAGGCACTACAGGGGGCGCGGGAGTGATGCGCTGGATCACAGCGAATTTCGGTGACTACGAAAGAACACTCGAAAAGGAAAGAAATCTGACCGATGTAGCCCAGTTCAACGAGCTGGCGGAAAAGGTTGTTCCGGGGTCTGACGGCCTTATCTTCCTTCCGTATATGGCGGGAGAACGGTCTCCCATCTGGGATCCGAAGGCCAAGGGAGTCTGGTACGGGATTGATTTCACAAAGACAAAGGGCCACTTTATCCGGTCCGCCATGGAGGGCGGAGCCTTTGCCCTCCGGCACAATCTGGAGATCGCTGAGAAGTGCGGCGGTGAGGTTAAGGAGCTTAGAGCCATGGGAGGCGCATCCTTAGCAAAGATATGGACACAGATAAAGTCTGATGTTACGGGGAAGCCCATAACAGTCTGCCACTCAGGAACAGAGACTTCTCTCGGGGCAGCGATACTGGCAGGAGTGGGAACAAAAGTATATAAGGATTTTGAAGAAGCGGTATCACTTACAGTCCACACCACAAGGCATCATGAACCGGATCCCTCTAACAAAGAGGTTTACGATAAGAACTACCGGATCTACAGGGAATTATATGAAAACCTTAAAGATCTGATGCATAAATAACTGTCCGGAACAGCCACCGACGAAACAAAAAGTGGCAAAAGGACGCCGGACATAACAAGTATGAAAGGAGCAGAAAAAATCAGATGAAAGCAGGAGTGATCTACGCACCAAATGATATCAGATACGAGGATATGGCCGATCCCGAACCTAAGGCGGGAGAGGTCAGGGTAAAGGTAAAGTACACCGGGATCTGCGGATCAGATGTACCCAGGGTAAATGCCGATGCCTGCCATTTTTATCCCAACGTTATAGGACACGAATTTTCCGGGACCATCGACAAGGTTGGCGAGGGAGTAACAAGATTTAAGGTCGGAGACAGGGTTGCGGGAGTGCCTCTTGTACCCTGTATGCAGTGCGCGGACTGTCAGACCGGAAATTATTCTCTCTGTAAGCACTACAGCTTCATAGGATCCCGTCAGCAGGGATCATTTGCGGAATATGTATGTGTGCCGGAGATGAACGCAGTACCTATAGCTGACAGCGTTTCCTTTGAGCAGGGCGCATTATTCGAGCCCACCACCATAGCCCTTCACGGACTTGAGAGGGTGAATTACAAGGCCGGAAAGTTCGTGGCGGTTCTCGGAACAGGAACAATAGGAGTCCTTTTGGTAAACTGGCTCCGGGTATTTGATGCGAAAAAGATTGTTGTGTTTGACATAGTTCCCGAGAAACTGGAGTTTGCAAAGAAGATGGGGGCAGACGACGGGATAAATACTCTGGATAAGGACTTTATGGAGCAGGCCCTCGCTCTTACCGGAGGACATGGTTACGACTATGTATATGAGACGGCAGGAAATACCATAACCATGAAGATGGCCTTTGCCCTTGCGGCAAATAAGGCGGAGATGTGCTATGTGGGAACCCCCACCAAGGATCTCACCTTCAGCGTATCCGAATGGGAAAATATGAACCGTAAGGAATTCAACCTGACCGGATCATGGATGAGCTATTCCGCTCCCTTCCCGGGACATGAATGGTCTCTTACCAGTGAGTATTACGGAAACGGAAAATTAAGGTTTGATGAGGGACTCATCTTTAAGAAATACCCCTTGAGCAAGATCGCCGATGCCTTTGAATTATTCAAGACTCCCGGCGCGGTAAAGGGAAAGATACTGATAGACAGCGAAGGATAAAGAAAGGAGAGTACAAGCATGTCAGAATTCGTTAATCCGGAACTGGTTCCAAAGGTTAAATTTTACACAGGTGAAGAGGTTCCCTGTATAGGTCTCGGGACCTTCGGTTCCGACAGAGTCAGTGCCGAGGATGTGGCAAAGGCAGTTGACGGCGCCATCCGCGCGGGATACAGGAATGTGGACTGTGCAGCCTGCTATGGCAATGAAGACCTTATCGGTGATGTTCTTAAGAAGATACTGGATGAGAAGGTTGTGAAGAGGGAAGAACTCTTCATTATGACCAAGGTGTGGAATGATATGCACAGGAAAGTGGGAGAAGCCCTGAAGAAGAGCCTTTCCGACCTGAAACTGGACTATGTGGATATGTATTACATCCACTGGCCTTTCCCCAATTATCATGCACCCCACTGTGATGTGGATTCCAGAAATCCGGATTCCAAGCCCTTCTCAGTAGATGAATTCTGTGACACATACGGTCAGATAGTAGAACTTCAGAAGCAGGGCCTGGTACGCAATATAGGTATTTCAAACCTGACCATTCCGAAGCTTGATGCAGTGCTTCCGAAGCTTGACGTGCTTCCTGCTGCCTGCGAGCTTGAGATACATCCCTGCTTCCAGCAGAATGAGCTTATGCAGTACCTTATTGACCACAAGATCCAGCCTGTAGGTTATATGCCTCTCGGCAGTCCGAGACGTCCTGAAAGGGATATCGTGGAGACCGATGTAAACGATATGGCAGAGCCTGCTCTTGTGGAGATCGCAAAGAACCACGGTGTTCACCCTGCACTTATCTGCCTTAAGTGGGCGCAGCAGAGAGGTGAGATGGCAATTCCCTTCTCTATCCACAATTATGTTGCAAACCTTAAGTGCGTGACAGAGGATCCTCTTTCCGATGAAGAGATGAAGACCATAGGAACCCTGGAGAAGAATAACCGTCTGGTAAAGGGTCAGGTATTCCTGTGGCCCGGAGCAAATGACTGGCACGACCTCTGGGACGAAGACGGGGTAATAGTAGGGTAAATCAATCTGCGGCTAACAGCTGCCGCAGATTGACCTAAATTTTGCAATTTTTGGGGGAAGAGTAAATACATGCCATCAACCATAAAAGACATAAGGAATGAAACGGGACTGTCCCTGGCGACGATATCGAAGTATCTGAACGGCGGAAACGTCCTTCCCAAGAATAAAGAAAAGATTGAGGCTGCAGTGGAGAAGCTCCACTACCAGGTAAATGAGATTGCAAGAGGCCTTGTAACAAACAGCACCAGGACCGTGGGGGTTTGTGTTTTCGATGTGACGGATGTTTTCACAGGCATAATCCTCCACGAGATCGGGCTGCAGTTATCAAAGCTTGGTTATGGCATGCTTATTGCAGATGCCGCAAACGACCATAACAGGGAAGAAAAAAATGTCCGTTTCCTTGTAAATAAGAAGGTGGACGGCATTATCTCCCTTCCGGTTGCCGGGAGTTCCGATGTACTTGACCCGGCTTTTGCCGCGGATATTCCCATCGTGCTTTTGGACCGCCAGTACAGGGACAGGTCGCTGGACAGCATTACAATAAACAACAGGGAAGCGGCAGCGGGGGCTGTTAATTATCTTATTAAGAACGGTCATAAAAAGATCGCAGTGATATGTGCAAAGCAGGAATACACAGGCAGGGAACGTTATGAAGGCTACAAGGCTGCCATGGAAGAGGCAGGTCTTGAGATCCCTGAAGACTATGTGGTAGACGGAACCCACAGCATGGAGCACGGATATAATGCCATGCATAAGCTTCTGAAGCTTAAAAACCGGCCCACAGCCCTGCTTTCCACAAATTACGGGATAAACCTGGGGGTTGTGATGGCTCTGAACGAAGCCCAGGTTAATTACCCTGAGGATATTTCCGTGGTGGGATTTGATAATCTTATGCTCTCCAATGTCTTAAAGACCCAGCTCACGGTCATTGAACAGCCAATGGAACGTTTCGGGCAAAAGGGCGTGGAAATCCTTATGCAGAGGATAAATGAAAAGAAAGAAAATAACGGAATCCTCGAAAAAGACGGTCATATCAATATTGTCTTAAGCACAACAATGCACATGGGCAGTTCCGTAAAAAAAATCTGATATAGTGAACAAAATCTATTGACATTAAATGTTTTTTATAGGATAATTGCCAAAGAGCGAAACGTTTCACCCTGTTAAAGTGACTTTTTCGGGGGAACTGCTTCATGATAATGATATGAACGGCGAAACGTTACAGGATTTAATGGAGGAAGGTAATGGAAAAGATCAAACAGAATCCGCTGGTAAAAAAAGTCGGATTTAACAGAGTCGTTCTCTGCGGCGTGCTCATTCTTATGTATATCTTTTTCTCGGTTCTGGTACCTGCCATTACAGGTTCGGGTTTTGCGGGAATGAGTCACATAATGGGAGCGCTGAATTACGCATATTTCCTGGGATTTCTTTCCCTGGGTGTAACATTTGTCATTGCGACCGGTGGAATAGATTTCTCCATCGGACCGGTAATGTTCTGCTGCGGACTGATTTCGGGTTATTGCCTTATGACATATAATGTACCGCTTCCGGTGTGTCTCCTTATAAGCGTTGCCATAGGAACCCTTTTCGGGCTCTGGAACGGATATCTGGTGGCATACTGGACGGTTCCTCCCTTTATCGTATCCATGGCTTCCATGAATATGGCAAAGGGAATAGCGTCGGTATTCACAAAGACACAGTCTGTGAGCTGGCCCCGTTCTACAGATGCCAACGGCTGGTTCAGAAATCTTGTTAAGGCCGGGAACGTCCCGACTGGTCTTATCTGTTTCCTCGGAGTTGCAGTGATCTGCGCGATAATCTTAAACAACACAAAATTCGGACGTTATATCATCTGTCTCGGCAGTAATAAAGAGGCTGTAAGGCTTTCGGGTGTAAACACAAAGAAATGGGAAATGCTCGCATATCTTATGTGCGGCCTCCTGGTTGGAATCGCAACCATCTTCTTTGTAGGTACATATACCACGGTTCAGCCCGGTTACGGTGATACATACAATAACGAAGCCATTGCGGGCTGCGTTATGGGAGGTACCAGTATGGCGGGCGGACTTGCTTCCATAAGCGGTACGGTCATAGGGGTGCTGATAATATCCCTGCTGCAGGAAGGCATTCTGGCACTGAAACTTACCAAGGACGTACAGCTCATCATAACAGGTATCATCGTTATAGTTGCGGTCTATGCCGATGTAATGGCAAGGCGCAGGAAGAACTAAGGAGGGGCAGAGACGAATTATGGGTGAAGTAATCTTACAGATGAAGGAAATAGATAAATCTTTCCCCGGCGTACACGCCCTGGATCATGTAAGTCTTGAGGTCAAAAGAGGCGAAGTACATGCCCTTATGGGAGAGAACGGTGCAGGAAAATCCACTCTTATGAAGGTTCTCACCGGAATCTATAAGAAGGATTCAGGTACCATCACATACAAGGGAAAGGATATCGAATTCCACAACACCAGGGAAGCTCAGGATAACGGTGTTGTTATCGTGCATCAGGAACTGAACATGGTGGGAGACCTTACGGTTGCCCAGAATATCTTTATCGGACGTGAGCCCAGAAAGGGCTTACGTATCGATGACAAGAAGATGATCGAGGATTCAAAGGCACTGTTTGACAAGCTCCACATCGAAATCGATCCTACTGAAAAGATGAGCGAGCTTACGGTAGGTAAGCAGCAGATGTGCGAGATAGCGAAGGCTATTTCCCATAATGCAGAGCTTATCATATTTGATGAGCCCTCGGCAGCTCTTACGGAAAAGGAGATAGAAGACCTTTTCGTTATAATAAGGGATCTTCGGAAGCATGATCTGGGCATCATCTATATTTCCCACAGAATGGATGAGATAAAGGTGATCACCGACCGCGTTACCGTCATGAGAGACGGAGGATACGTCGGAACCCTGATCACAGAAGACTGTACAAAAGAAGACATCATCAACATGATGGTAGGACGTGTCATTTATGAAAAGCCCAAGGAAAAGAGTCTTGTACCGGATGATGCGCCGGTCGTATTAAAGGTTGAGCATCTGAACGCAGGTAAGATGGTCCAGGATGTTTCCTTCGAGCTTAAAAAGGGTGAGATCCTCGGTTTCTCAGGACTTATGGGTGCCGGACGGACGGAGACCGCCAGAGCTATATTCGGAGCGGATCCGAAGCAGAGCGGAGACATATATGTTAACGGAAAAAAGGTTGAGATCAATTCTCCTGAGGATGCCGTTAAGCATGGTATCGGATATCTTTCCGAGGACCGCAGGCGTTTCGGTATTGTTGTAGGCAAGTCCATCTGTGAGAATTCCACTCTGGCAACCCTTGAAGAGTATATGAACGGACTCTTCATAAATAAGAAGAAGGAAAAAGAGGTTTCCGAGAAGTATATCAAGGAACTTGACACCAAGACTCCTTCCTCAGAGCAGTTGGTGGTAAACCTCTCCGGTGGTAACCAGCAGAAGGTGGTCATTGCAAAATGGCTGGTAAGAAACAGCGACATCCTTATTTTCGATGAGCCTACAAGAGGTATCGACGTAGGTGCGAAGAACGAGATATATAAGCTCATGAATAAGCTTGCGGCCGAAGGTAAGTCCATTATCATGATATCTTCGGAAATGACCGAGATCCTTCGTATGAGCGACAGAATAGTTGTTATGTGCGAAGGAAAGAAGACAGGAGAGGTCAGGATAGAGGAAGCCACTCAGGAACTTATAATGGATAAAGCTACACGCCAGATGGAGGCTTGAGATGAAGAAAAAGAAATCAATAGGGATCCTTGCGGATCAGAAATTCATAGTGTTGATCATTGTAGTGATCCTCTACGTGGTCTTCTCCCTTATCAGTAAGGATTTCCGGAAATATTCAACTCTGGTCATGATGCTGGATTCAACATATTACATCCTGCTTCTTGCCATGGGAGTTACCTTCCCTCTGATAACCGGCGGAGTTGACCTTTCCATAGGAACAGGAATGATCTGTTACGGACTTACAGGCGGATATCTGGTAGTGCAGAAGGGGTATCCCACCTGGGTAGGACTTCTGGTAGCGGTCATCTTCGGACTGGTGGTTGGAATAATAAACGGTGTACTTATAGCAGTTATGGATCTGCCGCCTTTCCTGGCAACGCTCTGTACCTGTATGATGACACGAGGTCTGGGATCCATATGTGCCAACAGTTTCGCTATTCCCTGGCCCGGAGCAAAGGCTGAGGGAGGCTGGTTCCACAATATCTTCAAGATTACGGCAGGAGCCGGCAGGAACGCCATGAACTATCCAGTTGGTGTAATAGTCCTGGCGGTGATAGTGCTCATAATGAGTTTCGTACTTAACCATACAAGGGTTGGACGTTACACCATAGCAATAGGAAGTAATAAGGAAGCTACAAGGCTTTCCGGTGTAAATGTAAAGGCTTACCACATCACAGCATACGCCATAAGCGGTCTCTTCGCAGGACTTGCTTCTCTGGCATACGCAGCTGCCATCCCTACGATACAGCCCGGAACCGGTGCCGGTATTGAGCTTGACGCTATCGGCGGTGCCATAGTCGGCGGTGTATCCCCTACGGGAGGTGCAGGCTCCATAATAGGAACAATGCTTGGTGTTTTCGTGATCCAGCTCTTAAAGACCGGACTTCCCTATATCGGACTGGAGGCTAACTGGCAGCAGATAGTTACAGGTCTGGTGCTCATCGGAGCCGTTATGATAGACGTTATCAAGCAGAGAAGACAGGCGTTGGAAGCATAAGCCGGTCGTGATGTCCGAAACAGATTATTTAAAATTATAAGAAATTTCATAACAGAATGTTAATAATTTGGACATAAAATTCATATTGTATTTAAACGGCGGCGTGCCGTTCAAATAAAACAAACCTTATTTAAAAAAGGAGGAAAACATGAAAAAGAAGTTACTTGCAACATTACTTACAGCTGCTATGACAGCATCACTTCTCGCAGGCTGCGGCGGAACACAGGAAGCAGCAGCACCTGCAGCAGAGCCCGCTCCTGCAGCAGAGGCAGCTCCTGCAGAGGAAGCAGCACCCGCTGAAGAGGCAGCTCCCGCAGAGGAAGCAGCACCTGCTGAAGAGGCAGCTCCCGCAGAGGAAAGTGCCACAGCAAATGCAGGCGACAACGACAAGCTTAAGGGAACCCAGTTCGAGGGAACCACAGCTAAGGAAGCTTACAACTTCGCTATCGACGTTAAGTCTTTCCAGTCTACCTACTGGCAGGCAGCCCTTAAGGGTATGGATATGGCTAAGGAAGAGCTTGGCATCACCTATGATGCACACGGCCCCAACTCTGAGTCAGATATCGCTGACCAGGTTAACATGCTGAATGCTGACATCACATCTAAGCCCGCTGGAATCGGTCTTGCAGCTTGTGATACCACATCCGTTCTTGATTCTCTTCAGGATGCAAAGGATGCAGGAATCCCCGTTGTCTGCTTCGATACCGGTGTTGCTGATGCTCCCGCCGGATCTGTAGTAGCAACTGTTGCTACCGACAACACACAGGCAGGTGAAGTTGCAGCTGAGAATATGTACGAAGCTCTTAAGGGCGTTATCGGAAGCGCTGACAAGCAGGTTCGTGTAGGTGAGATCAACCAGGACGCTACCGCTCTTAACATCCAGCAGAGAGGTCTTGGATTCATCAACAAGTTCATCTCCCTTGTAAAGGCTGATGGCAAGAAGGTTGCTGTAGTTGGTAACGAGTTCTATGTAAACGCAGCAGAAGGTGCTGACGGCGACGAGGCTTCAGCAGACGTTGTTATCGAAGTTGCAGTTCCTGCACAGACCACTGTTGAGCTTTGCACAACTGAGGCTTCAACCATCCTTTCAAAGGAAGACACCATCGGCGTATTCGGATCAAACCAGACCGCAGCTGAGGGACTTCTTGCAGCTAACTCTAACCTGAACCTTCTTGGATCAGATGCATCTGCAGGCGAAGTTATCGGTATCGGATTTGATGCTGGTTCTGTTATCAAGGGCGCTATCAAGGACGGCACAATGTATGGTGCTGTTACCCAGTCTCCTCTGATGATGGGTTACTACTGCCTGTATGCTCTTACAAAGGCAGCTAACGGCGAGTCTGTATCAGATCTTCCTACAAACGGATATTGGTACAACAAGGATAACATCGACGATCCGGAAATCGCTCCTAACCTTTACGACTAAATTTTAGAAACACTATAATAACAGCCCGTCGCGT
>JAEEGL012061061.1_pt1 | contig 10663 bp, 13 predicted proteins | sample 9134231 | NCBI WGS metagenome assembly JAEEGL01 (sample SAMN16246548, study PRJNA631951) | gut metagenome | biome: gut microbiome; feature: rumen; material: fiber-attached | host: Bos | place: Iran: Karaj | collected 2018-10 | reverse complement strand
GGGCGGGATGTGGGAATCGAACCCACGCATACTAGAGCCACAATCTAGCGTGTTAACCACTTCACCAATACCGCCATTTCTTGACTTAATTAAAATACCATATATACATTAAAAAATCAAGTATTCATAACTATTTAATTATATGAATATTGTTGTAAAGTAAGTGCATAAATGATACTATTAATTAAAGAGGGTTTTACTATGTATAAAATGGAAAATAATATATTTTGGAAAAAACTAAAATATTTATATATTGTTCAAGGAATGAGTATTAATGATTTTTCTAATTGGATGAACATTGATATTAATACAATAAAATCATTTGCAACTACACCTGTTGATAAATATCCTGACGAGTATTTATGTCGAATATATGTTTTTTTAAATCATTTTTATGGAAAAGCACTTTATGATAAAAATAATGACTCTTATGAAAAACAAATAGCAAGTGATTTAATGTATCAAGTTGTTGACATAAGCACTAGAAATCACGGTATTGAATTAATAGTTAAGCAAGATACATCTGTTGATGATAAAAAAACAAGAGGATAAAACCTCTTGTTTTTATATTATATTTTCAAGTGCTTTTTTAAGTGCTAGTTTTCCGTACTCATATGTAACAGATCCTTGTTGATATGCAATAAATGGTTCTCTAAGCGGTCCATCACATGATATTTCAATTGATGAACCTTGAGTAAATGAACCTGATGCCATAATAATCTTATCATCATAACCTGGCATATCAGAAGGTTCTGGAAGTGCATTTGAATCAATTGCACTACCCATTTGAATTCCTTGAGTATATTTTATTAATTTTTCAGGATTATTAAAATAAATTGTTTGAACTATATCTACTCTATTATCACTAAATACTGGATCAACTTTATAACCTAGTTTTTCTAAAACTTTTGATGTAAGAACTGCTGTTTTTAGACTTGATGCAACAACTGATGGAGCTAAATATATACCTTGAAGAATGGATTTGTTAATTCCTAGAGATGGGCCTACTTCAACGCCTTCTCCAGGAAGTGTTAATCTTTCTCCACATAGATTAACTAAATTTTCTTTTCCAACAATATACGCACCATTTGGAGCAATAAATCCACCTGGATTTTTGATTAGAGATCCTACCATAATATCTGCCCCAACTTCTACAGGAGTTTTTTCTTCAACAAATTCACAGTAGCAGTTATCAACCATTATAACTATATCTTTATCAATTGATTTAATTAAACTTATAATTTTTTCTAATTTATCAATTGATAAACTGCTTCTTGTTGAGTATCCTCTACTTCTTTGAATTTCTATTACTTTAACCTTATTGTTAGTTATATATGTTTTTATTTCATCATAGTTAAAATCATTATCAACTAAATCAATTTCATCATATTTAATACCAAATGATTTTAAACTACTTGGATTATCTTTAATACCAATTACTTCATGCAAAGTATCATATGGAGTTCCTGATATAGATAAAAGTAAATCATTTGGTCTAAGTAATGCAAAGAAACATACATTAAGAGCATGTGATCCAGAAATAAATTGATTTCTAACTAAAGCTTTTTCACCACCAAATATTTCAGCAAAAACATCTTCAATTTTCTCTCTTCCTAAATCTCCATAACCATATCCTGTTGTTTGATTAAAGCATGCTTCACTTATATTATTATTATGAAAAGCGTTTAATACTTTTTCACTAAAATATAAACATCTATTATCTATATCACTATATATATCTTTAAGTTCTTTTTCTGATTCATTTATTAAATTATTAACTTCCATATGCTCCACCATCGCAAATAATTACTTCTCCATTAATATATGATGCAGCATCCGATGATAGGAAATAAACTACATTAGCAATTTCTTCAGGTTTTGCAAATCTACCTAATAAGATTTTATCTTCTTCTTCTTTCATAAAATCCTTATCAAGTTCAGAGTTCATTTCTGTTTCAACCCATCCAGGCGCAACAGAATTTACTCTTACATTTGGTGAGAATACATTTGCCATATTTTTAGTTAGAGAAATCACACCAGCTTTTGATGCATCATAATCAGTACTATCTGGATATAATGTATCTATTCCATTTGTAGATGAAATATTTATAATTGATGAATTATTAGCATTAATTAAATAATTATATGCGCATTTACTAACTAAAAATGGTCCAACTAAGTTTGTTGATAAAGTTTTAATAAAATCATCTTTTGTTTTATCTAAGAATGGTTTATCAATTGCTATTCCAGCATTATTAACAAGACAATTAATTGTTCCAAACCTTTCAACCGTCTTTTCAATTAATAACTTTGCATCACTTTCATTGGATATATCTGCTTTCACTAATAATACATCTACATTATAATTATTTTCTATTTCAGTTTTTATCTTACATGCTCTTTCATCGTTATTTACATAATTTATAACAACGTTATAACCTTCGCTAGCAAATTTTTTAGATATTGCTGCTCCAATCCCTCTTGATCCGCCAGTTACAATAACTGTTCTTCTTTCCATAACAATCACCACCTATACTTTAGCATAAAAAAAATAAGTTTTAAACTTATTTTTTCCTATTTAATAAAGTTTGGTGTTTCCATTTTACTAGTTGGAACAAAGCCAGGTTTAGAATTAATTACATCTATTAATCTATTAACAATATTTGCACAAGTAAGTTCTACAGTTTGAGGTTTTTTAATTACAACAGATGTATCAGGTTCACCATAAATTGTCCATTCATTTAAATCTATATCAGAACCAACATAAACTTTACCAATACATTCAGCTTCAAGAGTAATGCTTTCTTTAGTTTTTGCTGTAACTATTGCACTCATACCTAAAGCTTCACCTTTATTTATATTCTTACCTAAGGTTTCTGAATATACATCTTCATCAGATATTATTGGAACGCATCTTTGTTTAATATCAGTGATAGTTAAATTAAATTTATCAGCAAGCCATCCTACAGTATTCCACATATATGATGGTAAAAACTCTCTATTATTAATTAGCTTATTTCTTGCTTCATCTGTGATGTTATCAACAGATGCAATTTTATCATCAAACTCATCAGGAGTTAAACCAACACCATGAGCATCAGCAAGAGCTATACCATATTCTTCAACATTATATGAAGAAGAACCTTTAATTTTAGTTATTTTGTGAGTAGATCCAGCAAGAGTGTATATTAGATTTCCCCAGAAAACATCTTGATAACCAGATCCAGTAATAGTTACATGGTTAGCTTTAGCTAAAATATCTAATTCTCTATAAAGAGATGGATTACTATTTTCTGCAAAGAAAGCTTCTTCACATGTAGTTATGACATTAATTTTTTTAGAAAGCAGAATTCTAGCTACATCTTTTATATCATTTAGTAAACTCATAGTTTCGATTATTGCTATGTCAGCAGATGATTCTTCAATGCTATTTAAATCATTAATACTATCTATAATAATATTTGATTTAACTTCATTATAAATAGAACCTATTTTTTTACCAATAATGTCAGGATTGATATCATAAGCACCTACTAAATCATAACCCTTATCAAGAGCATATCTAATAGTATATCTGCTCATCTTTCCACAACCAATTTGAATAAAACGTATTTTATTCATCTAGTCCACCTTCTTTTTCAATTAATTCTTTAAATTCTTGTTTAAACTTAGCTATTTCTTTAACTTTAGCATCTTCATATATGTTTCTTGCATTTTCTATAGCTTTATAAAAATGTTTAATTCTTACTGATTTTTCATTATCATAAAGAGCAAATGTAAATGCATTTGCAACAATAGTTAAACAGATATCAGGGTATCTACTTGCAACTTCATACACTCTTTTATACTCATCAGTCATCTCAACAATAAATGCAAATAGTTTTTCTTTAATAAAATCACTATATTCAAGTTTTACACCAATTTGCTTTTCAAGTTTTGGATATGTTCCCATTAATATTTTAACAACAGTTGGTTTATCAGCTTCTAATACGTCTATTTTTTGAAAACGTCTTAAGAAAGCTCTATCTCTTAAAATATATTGTTCATATTCATCAGTAGTTGTTGCACCAATCATTTTTATAGTTCCTCTATCTAGACCAGCTTTTAATTGGTTAGCAAAATCCATACCACCTTGTTTATTAACTAGTAAGTGAGTTTCATCTATAAATAGAATTATTTTCTTCTTTGATGCTAGTTCTTTAATAATTAAATCAAGTCTATTTTCAGTTTGTCCATTAATAACGTTTGAACCTAATAAACTAGTTATATTTAGTTTATAGATTTTCCATCCATCAAGTGCTGCTGGAACATCACCAAATTTAATTCTATATGCTAATCCTTCAACAATAGCTGTTTTACCTATACCAGGTTTACCAACTAAAAGAGCAGATTTTTCAGGTGTAAGTAAAGTTAATATCATTTGTTTTATTTCTTCATCTCTTGCTATTGCAGGATCAGTTATATATTCTTTATCCGTTAAACACTCTCCATAAGTATCAAGCATACTAATATTATTATTCATATTCTCACCTATTTTTCTTAATAAATTATATCAATAAGAACAAAAAAAAACAACGTGTTCACGTTGTAATTTTTTAAATGGCGCCTGATGTAGGACTCGAACCTACGACCTAACGGTTAACAGCCGTGCGCTCTACCGACTGAGCTAATCAGGCATTGCTAATACATTATATAATAATTATCTAATTTTTGTCAATTATTTTTACTATATAATGTATTATTAATTAAACTTCTTGAACTACAGCAATTATCATAGGTTTACATTCAGTTTCTTCATATAGATATTTGCTTAATTCTTCTCTAATTTCATTTTTAATCTTATTATAATCAACATATGTTGGAGTTATGTTTCTTTCAATTACTCCAGCACATATATCTTTCATATTTTTAATAATTTCAGCAGAGTCTTTAACATAGATAAATCCTCTTGTTGTTATTTCAGGACCAACAAGTAGAACCTTCTCTTGCTTACTAATGGTAGCACTAATTAATACGATACCACTTTCACTTAGCATTTCTCTATCTTTAATTACTAAGTCGCCAACATCATCTGTTGATTTACCATCAATTAGTACATCTTCTACCTTAATATGTTCAAAGCTATCTACTAATTTACCATTATCTATTTCTACAACATCACCATTTTGTTTAAGTAAAATGTTTTCCTTTGGCATACCAAGTTTAGATGCTAAGTTAGCATTACCAACCATATATCTATATTCACCTTCTGCAGGCATATAGTATTTTGGTTGAAGTAATCTAATCATAAGCATTAAGTCTTCACTTGATGCATGATGTAAAATACTTTTCTCTTTTGGAATAGATATAACATTACATCCAAGCATTGCTAAATCATTTTCTAACTTAACAAGTTGTTTTTCTGTTGAGTCATATCTTGGTTCTGCAAAGATAACAGAATCATTTGGTTTAAGTGATATGAATTTATCATAACCACTCATTATTTTACTTATTGATGCAAATGGATTACTTCTTTCATCACTTATTAATAATATACAATTACTATCATTTATATTACTAAGATCTCCAAGTAATCCTTCTTTTATACTTAAATAATTATTTTCAAGGCCAAAATTTACAACATTTTGTAATTTCTTACCCATAATAACTATTTTTCTATGAGAATTCTCTGCGGCATCAAATATTTCTTGAATTGTATATAAATGTGTTGGAAAAACCAAAAACATTAATCTTTCTGGATTATGAGATATAACATCTTTAAAAAATGATGTTAGTCTATGGTTTGGAGATGTATGACCTTGTTTTTCTGAGAAAACAGATTCACTTAATAAACATAAAACTTTTTGTTTTCCAACATAAGCTATTTTACCAAGGTCCATTCCGTATGCACCTTCCATTGTTGGATCTATTATAAAGTCGCCTGTATAACAGATTGAACCATCTTTTGTATTTAAGACATACATAACAGCATCTGGGCAACTATGTGATACAGATATAGGAAATACACTATTATCACCAAATGTAATTTTTTTATGAGGTAATATTTCATGAATATTTTCACTTGGAACCCCATCTTCTAATAAGTTATATTTAGTAAACTTAGTTGCATAAATATTTACCTCAGGTATATCACGAACTAGATCTGCAACTCCGCCAAAGTTTTCATAGTGACTATGTGTTAAAAATACTCCTTTTATTCTTTTTCTATTTTCAACTAAATATGAATAATCAGGAATAACATAATCTATACCAAAAAGATTACCACTTGCATATTTTAAACCACAATCAAAAACAAATAAGTCTTCATCTACTTCTATAATGTATAGGTTTTTACCATTTTCATCTAATCCACCCATACTAAAAATCTTTATTTTACTCATATAATTCACCTTTTCTAAAATAATAAATAAAGCTCTTTTGATGAAGTAATTATATCAAATTATATGAGATTTTGCAAATATGATTTATTATTTACTCTAATATGTGTTCATCTAAAGATATTATTTTTAAATTAAGAAATTCTAATTTCTTAATTAAAATATTTATATATTTATCACTTAAATTATCCTGAATATATATAAAATCTCCAGCTTTAATACTTTCTATTTTTGATAAGAAATTAGAGTTAGTAATAATTAAAGAAGTTTTTATTTTAAATAATTTCTTACAACCACTTGTTCTATTAATACAATATTTAGAACTATCTATGTAATCATATTTTATATTTAGTTTATCTAAAAACAGATTTTCACCTCTATTAATAACTAGCGATACTGCATTTTTATACATATTACCTGAGACTATAACTTTATCCTTATTGTTATATATTGATACATCAGGTTTTTGTTTTTTATATACAATCTTATTTATATCAAATATATTATCTTTTTTCATTTGTTCATAACTTTTATTAACATCAACTTCTAATGAACTAATTCCTGGCACTATTTCACTTTTATTAATTATAGTTGCATTTATTGGTTTGTTTTCATTTTTTTCTCTAAAAGTATATATTTCCTTTTTTAAGGGAGTATTATTTGATACATATAAAGCTACTTTTTCAGTATAGTAAAAACTGAAAACCATTAATGATATAACTCCAAAAACTTTTATTATATTTTTCATATATTCACCTAAAATAATATATGAAGATGTATTTTTAAATATTAAAAAAGAAATTAGGTTAACCTAATTTCTTTATAATTAATTCTGCTCCTCTTTTAGGATCATCAAATAGTATGTCATATACCATTTTATTATTTTTAAGTTCATTTATAAATCTAACTTCTTCGTTAGTTAGTAAATTATATTTATCAGTATTATTTTCAACAGTTTTAATTAAATTATCTGCACCTAGTAAATAATCAGATGAAACACCAAATATTTCCATAAAAGATATGATGTTTTCAAGAGATGGAGTTCTTTTACCACTTTCATAACAAGATATTAATGATTTACTTGCTCCAATTAAATCTGCAAGATTTTGTTGACTTAAACCTTTTTCTTTTCTAAGCTTTCTTAATCTATCTCCATTAAACATACTTATACCTCACTTTTAGGTAAAGTATAGTTTAGTAGGTTTACTAAATGTCAAAAGTATACTTTTAGTCAACTTTATATTGTTTAATTTATTAATAAACCTTATAATTAAGTTATGAATAAGTTAAAAGAATTAAGAATAATGAATAATCTAACAGTTATTGAAATATCTAAACTAATAGGTATTTCACCAACATATTACTGGCAAATAGAAAATAAAAAAAGAAGAATGTACTATGAGTTAGCTAAAAAAATAGCTCAAGTATTTAAACTTAAGCCAGATGATATTTTTTATGAGGAATATTAATTTATTCCTCATTTTCTATATCTGTTTTTTTGGGTTTTTTAAATCTTTTAAATAGATGAAACATATTACTTGCTTGCTCTATTTTTCCAAGTGGAGTATCTCTTAGTTTACTATCCATTTCCATTCTTGCTTGTCTTCTAGCAGGTCTTGTTATTTCATCCATTACATATTTAGCATCACTAGATGCCTCATCAAATATTTTTTTACCATTTGATTCAGTTGTACTTTCACCTGAATCATATTTTTTTGCAGGGCACTTAGATCCAATCTTAACAAATAAATTCATATATTCTTCATTAAGCGGACTTGATGAAAATTTATTTTCAAAATCCATTGCGTCACTACATGATTCGCCAAATTTATATATTTTTTTAAATAACTCTTCTATTTCTTTATCAAACTCATTCGTTAACTCATATGCATTAGCAAATGCCATTTTTCTTGCATCTATTGTGGCTTTAACACCATTATCCATTATTATCACCTATTTACATTATAACAAACCGTTTAATTAAATAATATGCTTTTGTTTATTTATAGTTTTATTATATAATATAAGTGTAAATATATTTAAAGATGTGATAACTATGAAAAGAATAACTCAAATTATTATCTTTCTTATAATACTATCATTTAGCATATCTTTTATTCTTGTATATTCATCAAAATATACACTTGATATACCAAGTCATTTTTTTGGTAAGAAAAATGATAAAAAGAAAGATAATAAAGAAGATATAAAAACATTTACGATTACAGCATCAGGTGATTCAACTATTGGTTGGGATACAAACTTTGGTTATGGTAATCGATTTGATAAAGTTTTTAAAGATAATAATAATGATTATTCATATTTTTATAAAAATGTAAAATCAATATTTGAAGAAGACGATCTAACATATGTTAACTTTGAGGGTACATTTACAAACGAAACAAAAAAAGTTGAAAAAAGATTTAATTTTAAATCAACTCCTGATTTTGTAAATGTTTTAAAAGAAGGTAGTGTTGAAATTGTTGGCCTTGCAAATAATCATTCCTATGATTATGGAGAAAAAGGATACGAAGAGACGATAAAAACACTTAAAGAGAATGATATATATTATTTTGGTAGAGATATATATGTCATTAAAGAAATTAATGGTATTAAAGTTGGTTTCTTTGGTTTAATAGATATTGATTCAAGGAAATATAAAGATATTGATAACTCTATTAAATATTTAAAAGATAATGACTGTGATTTAATAATAGCTGCAATGCACTGGGGAGTTGAAGGAAGTTATCAACAAACTGATGCTCAAGTAAGAGAAGCTCACTATCTAATTGATAATGGTGTAGATTTAGTAATAGGCACTCATCCACATGTAGTGCAAGGAATAGAAAAATATAAAGATAGATATATACTTTATTCACTTGGAAATTTTGTTTTTGGTGGTAATCCTAATCCTGGAGATAAAGATACATTTATATTTCAACAGACATTTACATTTAAAGATGGAAAATTAATAAATGATGATAATATAAAAATTATTCCATCAACAATTTCGAGTATATCTAAGAATAATAATTATCAACCTACTCCCGCAAGTGGAAGTAAGGCTACTAGCATTTTAAATAAGATTAAAAAATATTCGAAGAATGTTAATTTTTAAAGAAAGGAGGATATATTTATGGATAAGAAAAAAATTATTATAGGTTTTATAATTCTTGTTGTTGCTATTGTTTTACTTCTTGGCAAATGTACAACAAGTGTTTCATACACTTATAAAGTTGAAACAGGAGATAAAATTAAAGTATCTCTTAAAACTGGAAATGGATATAAATTAACTAAAGAGTCTCCATTTGAAATTAAAAAAGATGGCAAAGTATTATCACAAGGTATGTTTATAACTTTAGATGGTTATGAACAATATACAGCAGCTGTTAAACTTGATCCAAATGCAAAAGTAATTGAAACTAAAGAAAAAGGTGAAATTGAATATACTTTCTATAGTTATAGTGATCCAACAACTGGTAAAGAATCTGAATGGAACTACATTATAAAAGTTAAAAAATCTGACACTGGTCTTCTTATTGGAAATCCTAAATCAGAAGAATCTGCTAAAGAATGTTTTGATAGATTAACAATTACTAAAGAAAAATAGTAGAAAATATAATAAAAGAAACAGAGCTATCTGTTTCTTTTTTATATTTCATTAAATAAATATAGATTTGATTCTTTATTTCAATTATTCTTCTTTTTCATCCTCTTTCTTACTTGACAGAAATGTTACTTTTTCAGCAACTACTTCTGTTAAATATTTCTTTTCATTATTTTGTTCATACTGTGTAACCTGAATTCTTCCCTTTATTCCTACGATATCCCCTTTTTTACAGTACTCTGATGTAGATGTTGCTATCGCATCCCATAAAATACATCTTATAAAGTCTGATTCATATTCTCCATTTTGATTTTTATATGATCTTTGAACTGCAACATTAAAACTAGATTTCTTGTGTCCCCCTTCTAAAGTTACTACTTCTGGGTCTTGAGTTAATCTACCCACTAAAACAACTTGATTTAACATGTTATTTCTCCTTTCGAGAAAAAGATTAACAAAGAAATAATACTTAATCAAATCACCATATTTACTTTTTTGTTAATAAAATAAATCAAAAATATAATAATTTTCATCTTCTAAGATATTTTTAGTATTATTTTACTAAAAAAAGACACTTTATATCTAAATATATAGAAATTAACAATATTTGCTGGTACAATATATTTAAGATAGGAAGTATTGAAATGGCAGAATTAAATTCAGAAAATTTTACTGACAT
>JAEEGL011035645.1_pt1 | contig 10663 bp, 3 predicted proteins | sample 9134231 | NCBI WGS metagenome assembly JAEEGL01 (sample SAMN16246548, study PRJNA631951) | gut metagenome | biome: gut microbiome; feature: rumen; material: fiber-attached | host: Bos | place: Iran: Karaj | collected 2018-10 | reverse complement strand
TTCATCCGTGTTCAATTTCCCGAATACCAGCGAAATGGAAAATCATCCTTGACATCCGTTTCATCCGTGTTCAATATTCTGAATACCAGCGAAATAGAAAAAGCTAATTCTCAAATTCGTGATAAACAGAAACTCCCTATAGGATTTCCGGGATTCGGCATAGCATACCGCATTTGTGCAGTCTTACTTCAATTCTTGTCCTTGGATATTGTAGTAGATGTCGTCCTTCTGAATGACGATGCGCCCGTTGTGCATCACTTTGAGGACCTTGCCGGCTTTAAGGCTGTTGGCCGAAGTGATGTCGGTGGCAGAGCTGTTGCTGGAAGGCACCTTGACGAGCATGTCGTAGATGCGAGCACCGCCGTTGGCACCGTTCTGCTGGAAGGTGATGCTTCGCACTTTTATCCTGTCGTCATCACTGGAGAGACCTGCCACTTCTAGTATGTCATAGTTTCCGTAAGTGCCTTTCTTATACTTCTCGGTGGTGACGCTCTGTGTGGTGCCGTCGTCCATCGTATAGCTAATCTTATACTGGCGACCGCCCGTGAAGTACAGGTTCACTTTCAGCTCCAGCACGCCCTCGCCAAGGTCGAGGGTGAAGCCGCCGTTGCTCTCGCCCAAGCACAGGGCACCCTTGCCGAAGCCCGACGCCGACTCTTCCTTCTCGGGATCGATGGTCGTGGCGCTTTTGTCGCCCTGAATCAGCGAGAGAATGGACTTGAGGTCAGAAGGCATGTCGGCCTCGGCATCCTGGAAGGGATACCAGTCGCCGGTGATGACGCGGTAGGGTCGCACGATGGTGATGACTCCCGAGGTGGTGACGGGCTTCACACCCTCACCTTCGTTGCCTGTCACGGTCACCTTGAACGTGCAGCCAGCCTGTGGCGTGCCGTTGATGGTCAGTGTGTTGCCCACAACGGTGTAGGTCAGGCCCTCGGCCAGTCCTTCCACGACGGCCTGTGTGCCTGCGTCGTTCCACTGATAGACAATGTCGGCAATGGCATCGCCGACTACGACCTCCTGAGAGGAGTTCCCCGTTGTACAGGTGATCTCGATTTTCTCGGGAATGGTGTATTCGAAGGGTATGCCGTCCAGCTCGTAGGCTCCGAAGTCAGGGGCATCGTCGTTGTAGGGAATATAAATGTCGTCGGCTGTGACATACTCCAGGCCGGCAGCGACACACTGCGCCTCGGTCATCTTGCGCGTCGGGGTGAAGCCGATGACCGGCATACCCATGTCCTTGAAGATGCTGCCAGGCTTCAGGCGTGCAAAACCATTGTTGGGCAGTTCTCCGTCTGGCTCACGCTCGGCCATAAAGTCACTCACGCTCAGTGACAGGAACTCGCCCGAGTGGTCTTGGGTGGCAGGTGTGTAGTCGCCGCCGTTGGGCTTGTAGCTCTCCTTGATGGGGCTGCAGCCGTCGATGGTCGTCCACGAGTTGTAGGTCGTTCCTTCGGTCGGGTCCTGATAGCCGTCCTTGTCGGGCGAGAGGAACTCGTGGTTGCCCACGTTGTGTCCTTTCTCCTGGGCGGTGGCTCCCCAGCCGATGCAGTTGTGAATGTCCATCATGCCATATTTGAACACCGTCGGGAAACGATAATTGTACTCATTGCCCCAGGCCACACAGTTGAAGAGATACATGCCCTCGTAGGCATTGTTCTGGTCGAAGCCTTTGTGTAGGTTTCCGAAGGCCACACAATTGGTCACGACATGAGCGCCCACCGACTGGTCGAAGGCTGCGCCGCCGGCACTTCCTCCGCCGCCCAGCTTAAATCCGTTGCCGTTCTTGCCCTCCTGTCCGTCGCTGGTGTAGCCGGCATGCCAGGCCCAGCAGTGGTCGATGACCACGGGATGATAGACCATGTACAGGTCCCAGTTGTCGTCGCTGTTGGTCCATGCCCGACAGCCATAGAACTGAGTGCCCGGGCCGGGGAATAGCTTGCAGGCGAACCCGTCGGCATCGCCTCCGTCGTCAGTTCCGTCGTAACTGCGCGAGTCGTAGTTCTCGTAAGAGTCGCAGTTGATGATCTTGTTGTAACGGCAGTACGTGTAGTCCGGGTTGAACTGCGGTGTGCCGCTGATGGGGAATGACTTGGTCTCCTCTATCGAGAAATCCTTGAACATGCCGATTTGCAGTCCTGTGTCGTTGTTCCAGCGGAAGGTGCAACGCTCCACGATGTTGTACGACCCTTCTATCTTCATGCCGTTGTCCTCGGCATGCTGCAGCACTAAGCCGTAGAAGGTCCAGTAGTTGGCCAAGTGGTTCACGTAGATGCAGCGCCCCATCTTGAAGGCCGATATCGTGGTGTGCGCCATCGCCGATCCGTCGATAATCACCTTGCCCGCTGCGTCGTCGGGCCAGGCACGCAGTTCGCAGCGTAGGTCGGGATTGGTCGCCAGGGCAGGAATCTTGATACGCTCGCTGATGACGTAAGTTCCCTCATGCACCAGGATACGGTCGCCTGGTTGCACCATCTCCATCGCCTTGTGGATGGTCAGCAGCGGCATCGCTTCACTGCCATCGTTGTCATCGCTGCCATTAGTGGCCACATGGATGTCGGTGGCCGATACCGTTGTTACTGCAAGAAGCGACAGAAAACAGACTGCCGACTTCAAAAAAGTATAAAGATGATGCATATTCAGTAGTTTATTTTTATTTTTTTGATCTCGCGACAAAGATACGCGTTTTTTTCTTTCCTACAAAACATTATCATCTTTTTTATTCAACTTTTTCAAGCTATCCCTACTCTTGAGAGTCTGGGGGTGTTGGGGCGGATCAGCGTATCTGCTCACAGGGGAGTACGCAAATACTGTATTTGCAATGCCTGCGCCAGCGGGCGGATACGCCGATCCGCCCCTACAATTGTCCCAGACTTCAGCGGCCAAGCCGTGAAAACTCCTAAACTTCTAAACTCCTTAGACAGACATTCTTAAGCTTTGATGTTTGGAGGCCATCATAGCTCTATCACGTGCGGCTTGATGTCGGTGTCGTGCGTGGCAAGGCTTTCAATGCAGTTGGGGTCTAAAGACTGCTCGCGAATCCATTGGAGCGACTTCCGCTGCATCTCCTTGTCGAGCGACACGCCGCTGGTAATCATCTCCTTCCATGACTTCGTGGCGTAGCCGCCATCGCTGAACAGCAGCACGTATTTCCCATCCTCGCGGGTAATCTTCACGGCACAAAGACCATCGCAGTGGCCGGGGATGTTGATCATCTTGATGCTCCCGTCTCCGAAGAGGTCGAACGACTTGCCGGTAGGGCCTTCTGTTCCGTTCCACTCGATGGTCTGCAGGTCAACACCCTCCCACCACTTCTTCTTATAACGGATAAAGCCGTTCTTGCGGGCGCAGTCCAGTTCCTCCTGAGCCACGATGATGTGCTTGGCATCCTTCACGGCACGCAGACCGTTGGCGTGGTCGCAGTCCAGATGGGTCAGCAGCACGTAGTCGAGGTCGGCAGGCTTGATGCCCATCGTTTCCAGTTGTTCGTCAACAGCCTCTCCGAGAGGTATCTGTCCCTGGTTCACATTATATAATATACGCGAGCCAAGACTCTTGATCTGAGCAGCCTTGTCGTAGACGCCTTCTGGCGACATATCACGGTGCCAGCCGGTATCCACAAGTATCAACCCTTTGGGATGCTCGATGAGATAGACCGATACGGGCAACCAAATCCAGTCTTCCTTCGGAGTGGTCATACCCGAGGCTTTCAGCAGGTTACAGTTGTCGCCGCCGAACGGCAGATAGGGTGAAACACGCACTTCACCGGTGTGCAATACATGTATCTTCATCTTTTTTTCGTTTAAAGTGTTATCTCTCAGTTACTTCGTCCTTACCCACAACGCTCAGACGTTTTTTAGTCCACAGCCCTCCCGTTGCGGAAATACATGCCTTTCTTGGTCGGCTAAAAAAGAGGCGTGCCATTTCTTGCACGCCCCTTTTTGCTCGTTCGAATCCTACGAATCAATCTTCCCACAGATCCCTGTAAGGTTCATCGGAATCAATGTCATCTCCAAAATCGATGCTGTTCTCTTTGGCGAAGTCATTGGTGTCGGAACCTTGTGTAATCACCTGCAAAATATCGTCTCCTAAGGTAACAACAAACACTTCAGGTCTTATATACTCTTTCTTCATAATCTTAATCTTACTACTTTATAGAAACCTTCTTGATTCTACCGTCTTTATACCGAATAATATTGATACCCTTAGTAGGTTGTTCAACTTTTACGCCATTTGCAGTATAGATACCTTCGATTTCAGACTCTTGATCTAAGGCAGAGGATACGTTTGTTGCCACACCGCCGAATTCATCATCTTCAGTAATGACAAAGTTGATCTTGCCATAGTTTTCATTCTCACCTCTGGGAGTCACCTTTAAAGCCCATACGTATGATTGGAGCTTAGCTGTATTATCTTTATTCCAAGAAATCTTACCTTCTTTGGATAGTGCTAACCACTCATGATCTTTCGTTGCTCCGAATTCTCTGTATGTTCCATAGAAATCGTAATTAAACTCTGTAGTTTCTTCATGGAGACGAGAAGAGTGGTCTTCTGCATAAAGATTGGATTCTTCGGTTGAGATGATATACTCCTTAGCTTCCTTAGCAACTATTACGTATGGCCTGTTGGCAAAGAGTTTTTCGCCAGCCTTAGCCTCTCTCAGATAGATGTTGATTCTGTCAACATCCTCTACCGTTCCAGCTTGTTCAGAAGCGGCAATCATATGGATCTTATAGAACGTGAAGTTTTCTGCATCAGATTCCTTGATAGTATAATCGAAAGGAACATACCAACTGCGATATTTATCAACTTCTTTTTGTTCGAATGTACGGCGATAGGTAACCTTTTGGGCAGCCTTACCTTCTGGATACGGATAGGGTTCTCCGTGAACCAGCTCGAAGATACCTGCGTCTTCATTGGTCTTCAGCGTACTTGTACCGTCATTATTGCTTACCCACGTGTATCCGTCAGGAATAACGACATCACCTTCAGTGAGTTCGTCCTTCACCGTTACTACAACACCTGTAAGTTTTTTGCCTTCAGGATCGGCAACAGAGATGGTCTTGATACCGTTCAATGTACCACCGGTTATGTTGACGTTAATCGGTAATCCTGTTGTGTGCTGGGCAACGGCAATTGCGGCACCTGTGGTTGTCGTTCCGCTTCCGTTGGACGTAACCTCATATTTCGTTGCGTTAGAAGTGATTGTTCCGCCTTCAACATTCAGATTACCAGCGCGTACCTCAATACCCGTCTCTGAACCTATGATGGTAGCGCCATCCTTTACATTCAGGGTAGCAAGACCGTTGAGTCCAAATACTTCGCCCTGTATCTTGGCGCCATTGTTCACGTTGATCACGCTGTTGCCTTCAGTGATGTTACCCATCACCCATGCGGTACCGTTCACAGTACCGTTGATGTCAATTACTGAGCCGTAAGCATCGTTACCATTAGGACCTTGGTAGAGGATGAAGCCCCAATCTGAGGTGATTGTGGCATCTGCGGCGAGAGTGAATTTGTTGTAGCCAGACTCGGCAGGTGCAGGACCACCGTTGACATAAACTGTTCCGGCAATAGTACCGTTCTTGACATTCAGTTCACTATCATACAGGTCGATATAACCAGTCAAGGTCTTTTTGTCGAGCTCGAGGACAATCTTCTTGCCACCACTTACAGCAACGTTCTCTGTCACATCTGCAAGTAGAGTAATGGTCGTCTCCGTACCATTGGTAGGAACTGCTTCAATAGCCTTGGCAAGTGTCTCGTACTTGGTATCGCCGATGGCTGCGATGTAGTGAGCCTGTCTCACAGCGTATGGATATGCTCCCATCGTCTCGGGATCGGTGTTGTTTGTAAGAATGAATCCATCAGCAATGTAAGCTTCGTCCACATTATCATCACTAGCGTAAATGCCTCCAGATATGAACTTAGTTTGATTGCCCCAGGTTCCTACCCATGCATTAAAGGCACCACCTGTAATGCTTATGTCACTTGGGCCTGCAGATCCAAATGCAACATATCCGTCGAATGTTCCATCAGAAATAGAGATATTGCCACCAGTATTATTGGCATAGAATGCATATTGACCAGCAATAGTTCCACCTGTAATAGTAACATTAGCATTAGTTCCGCTTTGGACTTGCAAACCCATGTATGTGCAGTCATCATCAGAAACATAGCGTCCGATGACACCACCATTAACTGTCACGCTACCTCCATTATTGTAGAACTGGCGAATAGCGCTTGCTTTTGCAGCATCCACTTTACCACCGTTAATGGTCACATCTCCTGCACTCATATTGTCAATGCCATAACATGCACTGCCTTTTCCGTAATTAAAGAGAAGACCACTCTCAACTGTCAGGTTCTTTTCATTTCGAATAAGGTCGCTTGCGTAACCATTTGGATCTTCATTGCTATATACCCAGATTGGTTCTGCAGACATTGTCAGTTTTCCATAGCCAGAGCCGTCGTTATTTGTATCAGTGCTGTCTTCAATTTTCAGCGTTCCCAAATTGCAAATCAATGCAGATCCTTTTCCAGTTGAACATTGACCTGCTACTGTATGGCCAGCCAAATCCAAAACTACATTCTGGTTAGTGGCAATAGTAACAGCATATCCAACAACATCAATAGCCTCATCAGCAATCATCGTGATGGTCGTCTCTGCACCATCAGTGGGAACTGCTGCCACAGCCTCGGCCAGTGAATAATACGGCGTCTCACCTATCTTAGCGACGGCAATCCTCTGAACGGTCCAGACATTGCCATCCTGAACAGCCTCGTAGCCTGCAGCGCAGAAGTTGGTTGCTTCTCCCTCGGCCAGGTTGTTGGCAGGGTTGAAGTTCACAAATGAACCGCCAGTTACATTGAACTTTGCTGTATTGCTGGTATAAGAAGCATCGCGGCAGTTCAGGAGGAAATTGTATCCGCCTGTTTCATCTAATTGCTTAATGGAGAATGTTCCGCCTTCAATATTACAAGTGGAAACGCCTGTGCCTGCCTCATTGATTAAGTATACACTTGAGATATTGCCTGTGTAAGTACCGTCCTTAATAGTAAGGATACCACCATCCCGCACATCGAAGGTAAAGCAGTCGTTTTCCTTGGCATCAATGGTACCATTACCGGTAACCGTAAGATTACCATTTGCCTGTACAGAGAAGAACGACCAGTTGCCACCTACCCAAAGGTCTGACGTGTTGGAGATTGTCTTTCCGTCAAGGTTAAGGGTAACCTGTTTGGTAACAGCAATCGTAGAAGGCAGGTCGATATCAGTGAGAACAGTGATGGTCTGACCATCTGTTGCTGCTTCGAATGCCTCTGCAAGTGAATAATATTTTTGCTCGTCGCCAATCTGAGCAACATACTCCTTGGCTACAACTGTATAAGTATATCCACCCTCAACAGCAGTCTCTACAACCTTAAAGCCTGCATCAACAGCCGAGAAGATATTAGTCTGCTTATCCGTCTTGAATGATTGACCTTCCTTCAACTGTAGAGAATAATCTCCCTTAGTAATAGTATAATTGTCGAGCAACAGATTGATAGTGCCACTGGCAAGAGGATTCACGATGTTGTGGTCTAATGTGATATCCTTCATCAGCTTTATATATTCACCATCACCAAGGATAAACTCTTCTGTCTTTTCAAATGGATTGGCAAAATCCGTGTAAACGCCATCATAGCCACCTTGACCATTCTCCCAATAGTATAGCACTTCTGGAGCATAAACCAAAGGATAGAGATTGATTGGCGACTCCTTCTCATTTGAAATCGTTGGGCCATCTTCAGCAGTAAAGTACTTTGCAAACGCTACCTTAGTGTCGTCATCAAAGTAAACCTTGTTATTAAAGAGCGCTGATGGATTAGAGGTCACAGCACCCAAGGTCATGTCTGTAGTCTCGTACTCTGTTGTACCAAGTATTTTCACAACATTGTTAGACCCTGTAATTACGAAGAGTGACTCATAGGTGTCTTCGGCAGGAGTAGTGTTAATCTTCGTATCCTTAATCTCTATTTGAATGTCATTACCCTCAGATACGATGGCAGCAAAGCTGTTACCACTACTATAACCGGCAATACCTTTGCTAACTATTTCGCTACCTTCAATCTTTACGATTGAACCAGCTGCGTCGGGCTTCAGATAGATACCTGCCCAACCGATGAGTTTTGAATCGGTCACCGTAATCTCAGACGGACGCCAAGCAATGATGGAGTAGTGTGCTGTGCCCTCGTCGTTGGTCTTGATGACGCTGCCGTTCGTAACGTTCAGTTTCACACCTCCTTCGCCGGAGCCACCGATAGTAAGGGGTTGGTTGAATCCCCCTTTGTGTCCTGATCCGTCAATAGTTGTGGCATCAAGTGTTACTGTAGGATTGTTGAGGATGCCAACGCACCAGTCGGATTTGTTGTTTACTACGGTCAGGTTCTTGAGAGTAATATTGTTGTCGTCACCCGTTAGTGCCAAAGCACGCTTGCCTTCAGAAGAAGTGATGGTGTGCCCGTTACCGTTGATGGTGACGCTCTTATTCACGTTCACATTGTACTTATCGTTCGGACTGGTCGTGACAGTTGTCAGTGTGAAGTCCTTCAGAATGTTGATGGTAGCACCCGTCTCAGCTGCATCAATAGCGGACTGGAGCGTCTCGTACTTGGCACCGCCTTCGATCTGTGCAACGAAAGCACCTTGTTTCACTGTATAAGGATAAGTTGCTTTTGTTTCCTCATCGGTATTAGCAGTTGGGATATATCCCTCTGCACAGAACTCTTCAGGAACAGGTTGGTTGAAGATGCCACCAGAAATTATTACCTTGGCATCCTCTGCAATTGTGCCAAATATACCCTTATTTGAATTTGAGGGGGCCTCGAAATTACCGCCCTCAATAATGAGCGTTCCATGTACACCGGCATACAGCACAGGACTATCGGCAACAGAACAAGTTATCTTACCAGTCTTATCCTCACTGCTATCCTTAATGGTCAAAGTCTTACCACCGTCATTTGAGCATGTTGCTATGCCACTGCCACCCGTATTCGTGAGAGTATAGCCATTCAGGTCTAAGGTAACATTGGCTTGGAAGTATCTACCAGTATTGTAAAAATAGGTACAGTCAGAATATAGACGAACGACATCACCATCAGCCAATTTGGGATTGTAGAGCGTCGGCAAGGTCGTATAGCCGCTCTTCAGATTGCCGTCCTTGTCAAATACTCTAATAGGTGCCTTTTCAGGATCCACGACAGTCTTGTAAAGAATGGCGCTCTGCACCAGATCATCGTCAATCTTATAGTTTTCAGTCAAATCCTTGGTCTCAACAAGATAACCTTCAGGAGCACTTACTTCTCCAGTATAGGTCACGCCCTCTCCCCAGGCTACAATCGTCACTTCACCATCGATGGGCAAAGTCAGGTCTTCATTTGCTGATGCCCACAACCACAGTTCATCACCGGATTGTACTGCATTGAAGGCTTCCTTCGCGTCCGTGTACTTAGTCCATGAATATTCACCTGTATCGGCGTCATAGCGGCCAAGGTTTGCAACATAAATAACTTTCCTAACAGCATAAGGATAGGCAGTACTGGTCTCGGGATCAGGGTTGGCTGCACAAATATAGCCCTCTGCACAGAACTCTTCAGGAACGGACTTGTCAAAGATACCGCCAGAGACGGTTATCTTGGCAACATGGCCCTCTGTTTGATCTGTATCCTCAACGGTCAGTGTGCAGTTGTTGAATGTACCGCCTGTGATGACAAGTTCAGATACGCCTGAATAATAAGGAAGACCATAATTGTTCGAGGCAATACTTGATTTCACCTCTCCAGTGAACGTACCGCCGTTGATGGTAACCTTGCCGCTTGAAGGAAGAAGATAGACGGCCTGAGTGCCTCCATAAGTACCGCTTTCGATAGTAACGTCGGCATTATAAGAAGCAGACAGTGCAGAATTCATCCAACCTGTCTCATTAGCACTGGGATTTGTGAAGTTGCAGTCTGTAAAGGTAGCCTTAGCGCCTGCAACCTCTACAATCAAGGACTTCTCGGTGTTAACCGTCACACCATTGAATGTTGCGGTAAGGTTAATACCTCCGACACTCATGACGCAATGGTCGCCAGTATCGGTGAACGTGCAGTTAGTCACATTCAGGACGTTGTTTTCACTATCACTGTTGATGTCTAATACGTAGATGTTGCTTTCTGTGGTAACATTATTAAAGGTATATGACAAGTTTGCAGCATCGCCAAAGGCCCAGAAATATGCTTTCTTATGGCCATCTCTGGTCATATTGCCGCTATACTTGCCTCCGTGAACATTCAGCGTAACGTTGGCGTGTCCTCCGTGGGATACGAAGCCCTTAGCTGTGGTGTTAGTGGAAGGTATTGTCATACCGCTGCCCTCGGCGTCTCCGTCGATCTCGAGAGAGCAACCTTCAGCAATAGTGAACAGGAAGGCATTCCCCACATTGTTCTCTACTACGTTTCCGGCAAGGACGAGTTTCACATTTTTATCTACCGTAATGGCTGAGGTAACCTCCGTATGTTGCAGCAGCGAGACGGTAGAACCGTCTGCAGCAGCAGTGAAGGCATCTGCAAGAGTCTCGTACTTGGCACCGCCCTCAATCTGAGCGATATATGTCTTCTCCTGAACAGTCCATGTTCCGTT
>JAEEGL010680800.1_pt1 | contig 10663 bp, 10 predicted proteins | sample 9134231 | NCBI WGS metagenome assembly JAEEGL01 (sample SAMN16246548, study PRJNA631951) | gut metagenome | biome: gut microbiome; feature: rumen; material: fiber-attached | host: Bos | place: Iran: Karaj | collected 2018-10 | reverse complement strand
TTTCTATCCTTATTCAACTTCTATTGTTATTAAATCATTTAATTCATTAATTGTACAATTCATTTCGGTTTCGTTATCAAAATAAATAAAAACGATACCTGCTTTATAAGTCAATTTATCTTTGATAATATCCCCTTTTTTATACCAAAACAGAGTGCTTTTTATTTTGTCTGTGTTTTTCTCTGATATTTTAACTTCCTTTAAAATCCCCTCTTTATTTGTCATAACACAATGTCTTACGATATTGTATTTTGGCTTAACAAAGTTTATTTCAGGTAAAGGTAAATTCATCTCTGCTTTGATAATTAGCTCGGGATAGTTTACACCGGTAGCATACTCAACCAATTTTATATATAAATCTCCTGCCGCACGTCTTGTTATTTCTATGATAACGGGTTCATTATTTTCATCAACAATAACTTGTGTATGCAAAAGCCCGTCAACTAAATTCAATTCATTCGCTATTTTTTCACACTCATAAATGAGCTTATTAATTATATCTTTAGAAATATCAGCAGTTGTTGAAGCACCCGAAACAAGGTATTTATTAATATAATATTGTTCATTATCGATAAAATAAAATACAACTTTTTTATTTTTTATAAAAGCAGAAAAACCATGATTTGTTCCGTTGATAAATTCTTCAACAAGAATATAATCTTTTTTTGTTTTTTCAAAAGCTGTTTGTATAGCTCTAATTAGTTCTTCTTTTGTATCGCATTTATTCATACCTTTTCCGCCCGATAAATCTACGGGTTTTACGATAACGGGAAAAGAAAGAGTTTGAATAATAGTATTTATATCATCATTTTTATTAAACTTTATGAATTTTGGGGTTTTAATTCCGTTTTGTTTTGCAAAAGTTCTGAATTTATCTTTGAGATGTAATGTCAGAGAGGTATTCAAACTGTCATGTCCTTTTAAAGAAAGTTTTTCACTTACAAAAGCCGTTGTTAAAAGGGCAAAATCGTTACACCCTGAAACAATACCATCAATTTTTTCATCTTTTGCAATTTGTAAAATTTTTTCTTCGTTGGAATAATCGCATGGAATATATTTATCTGCAATTTTATGTCCTAAACCGTCAGGATTATTGCCTGTTGTAATAACATAAAAGCCTAAACTTTGGCAGCTTTTTATTAACGGTATTTCGCTATGGCTTCCGCCTAAAATAAGAACTTTTTTAGTCATAAACAGACTTTCCTATTCGGTAATATTCAAATCCTTTTTCTTTTAAATTGGCATTAATATATTGATTTCTTCCGTCAAAAATAATGGAAGTTTTTAAAAGAGTTTTCATTTTTTCGAAATCAGGATTTCTAAATTCGTTCCATTCCGTTAATAAAAGCAGGCAATCTGCATTATTAAGAGCTTCATAGGCAGAATTGGCATAAATAATTTTATCTTTAAAAACTTTTTTTACTTCCTCCATAGCCTGAACATCAAAAACTTGCAGTTTTGCACCCATTTCCAATAATTTTTCTATTATCATAATTGCAGGTGCTTTTCTTATATCATTAGTTTTTGGCTTAAAGGATAAACCCCAAACCGCAAAGGTTTTATCCCTCAAATCTTTTCCGAATCTTTTTATAATTTTCTTTAAAAATCTTTCTTTTTGCTTTTCATTAACATCATTCACCGCTTGAATAATTTTCATTTCGCACTCATTTTCTTCTCCCATTTTAATCAAAGCATTTATATCTTTAGGGAAACAACTCCCGCCAAAGCCAAGCCCTGCGAAGAGAAATTTATTACCTATTCTGTTATCGGCACTCATTCCAAGTCTGACTTGTTCAATATCTGCACCGACTTTTTCACAAAGATTTGCTATTTCATTCATAAAAGAAATTTTTGCCGCCAAAAAAGCATTTGAAGCATACTTGGTCATTTCGGCTGATTTTACATCCATAACGATAATTCTGTTTCCTGTTCTAAAAAATGGAGAATAAAGATTTTGCATTGTTTGAATTGCTCTTTGAGAATTTGAACCGATTATTATTCTATCGGGTGAAAGAAAATCATTTATGGCATTTCCCTGTTTTAAAAATTCGGGATTGCAAACAACACCAAAATCAAAATTTGTATTTTCTTTTATAATTTTTGAAATTTTATCTACCGTTCCGATAGGAGCTGTTGATTTATTGACAATAATTTTATAACCGTTCATTGATTTTGCAATAGCTTTTGCAACATCAAAAACATAGGTCAAATCGGCACTACCGTCTTGTTTTTGAGGAGTATCCACAGCAATAAAACAAATATCAGAGTTTTTGACAGCAAAATCAATATCTTTTGTAAAAGAAAGTCGTTTTTGATTAACATTATTTCTCACAAGTTCTTCCAATTCAGGTTCATATATAGGCATTATGCCATTTCTCAAGTTTTCTATTTTGGTAATATCGTTATCAACACAGATAACATTGTTCCCCATATCGGCTAAACAAGTCCCTGCGACCAATCCTACATAACCTGTACCAATAATTGCTAAATTCATAAAACCTTTTACCCTTGAAATCTAAACCCTAATTTTTGCAAAATCTTCTTAACAATATCTTTTATTCCTAATTTTAGCAGAACAAGATAAATTATGTATATAATTTTGGTTTTAAGTGGTATATTAGAAATTTTAAATTTTTCATAATTTTTATATTTTATCATTGTTCTATATAAATTATTCAAATTATTTTCATAAATATTTTTTGCTATCAATGGAAAAGTTTTTAATAAGAAAATTTTTAAATCATTTTTTTCTAAGCAAAGATTATAATAGTTAATAATATTTTCTAAACATTTCATTTTGCTTTCTTTAGAAGAATTTCTGTAAAAATATTTTATAATAATGTAATTTTTTGTTTCATATAAATAAGAATAAGCTTCTTTATCAATAAGTTCTTGTTTATATAATTTATTTATGTTTTTTAGTATAGAGTCATAAACAAATAAACAAGAGTTTATTTTTTCATTTTGCAATATAAGAGAATCCGTACTGTTTTTACGACGTTGATAATAATAATATGTATCATTTATAATTTCTAAATTTTCGGCTTTTTCAATAATATAATGTAAAAATAAACTATCTTCTCCAAATATAATTTCTTCGGGAAATCTGATATTATTTTCTTTTACTAATTGTGTTTTATAAATTGCACTCCACCATTCATAATAAAAATACCATTTACTTTGTTTTTCTATAATTTTGGGATTAAGCAAACTTTCTGCAGTAAAGCCATTATAATTAATAGTTTTTACATTAGCTTTAACCATATCGGAATTTGTTTTAATTGCCTTATTGTATAATTTTTCATAAAAATCCAAATCAATTTTATCATCACTATCAATAAATCCTAAATATTCTCCTTGTGCTGTTTCTATTCCTTTGTTTCGTGCAACAGAGACTCCTTGATTTTCCTGATGAATAACTCTTATCCTTGTATCCCTTAAAGCATATTCATCACAAATCTTTCCGCTATTATCCGTTGACCCATCATTAATCAAAATTATTTCAATATCTTTTAACGTTTGATTAATTATACTATCAAGACATTGTTTTAAATATTCTTCTGTATTATAAACAGGTATTATTATTGATACTTTTGGATTTTTTTGTTTATTCATCAAATTTATATCCTAATTTTTGCAAAAGGTTTTTAACGATATCTTTTATCCCTAATTTTAGCAAAATAATATAAATAAAATAGATTATTTTATTTTTTATTTTTGCAAAAAGACCTTTTTTATTAAATTTCTGCCAAATAACAAATTGCAAATAATTATCTGCTTTTAAAAACCGGTTGCTTATTTCTTTATGATAGTCAGAAATATAACAATTTTCTGAAATATTTATTTCTTTCATTTTATCTTTTACAAATTTGAATAAGGATTTTTTATTTTTTGCTATTTCAAGTAATAATAATAATTCTTTTGCATAAAAAATTTCTTCTGCTTTTTCGTAATATTCACTATCTTTTAAACTGTCTAAAAATTCTTTACATTCATTTATAATTTTTAATACTATATTTGCATTGTAATTCTTGTTAAATTGGTTTAAAAGAGAATCTTCCCTGTCTTTTCTTCGATAGTACCAAGTATCTGTATAGAAAAATCTTTTTTTTACAAAACAATTTACTTTAAAAGAAAATAAAACATCTTCAAAAATTCTGTTTTTAGGAAACTCAATATTGTTTTTATTTAAAAAATCCTTTTTATATAAAGAATCCCAAACTACTGATTTTAAGCATATAGATGTATCTGACAAATTATAAAATAAATTTACAAAATTTTTATTCTTATAAAAATTTTTTATTCTTGCAACGGTAACTTCACTCTCTTTTTTAATAGCAGCATCATATAATTTTTCATAGAAATCCAAATCAATATAATCATCACTATCAACAAAACCGATATAATCGCAGCTTGCAATTCTTAACCCCACATTTCTTGCTTCTCCAAGTCCTTGATTTTTTTGATGAATGACTTTTATCCTGTTATCTTTTGAAGCATATTCATCACAAATTTCGGGGCTGTTATCGGTTGAACCGTCATCAACAATAATTATTTCAATATCTTTTAATGTCTGATTAATTACACTGTCCAAACATTCTCTTAAATATTTTTCTACATTATAAACAGGTATTATTATTGATACTTTTGGAGTTTTTACTTTAATCATCGAATTTATATCCCAATTTTTGCAAAAGCTTTTTGACAATATCTTTTATTCCTAATTTTAGCAAAACAAGATAAATAAAATATATAATATTTCCTTTTATTTTTTTTAATTTAATTTTTAAAGGATTTATTTTTTTGTGTATTTTCCAACGTATAAAAAATTGCCAATGAAAATTTGAGTTTATTATAATATTACATTTATGCTTTAAATAGGTTGGAACATATTTATTATTAGCAAAATCTATTTTTTTTATTTCATTTTTTATATAATTGAAAAACGATTTGTCATTATCTATTATTCCTGAGAAAAGATATAATTCTCTTGCACAAAAAAGCAATTCAGTATTAATATAATATTGAGTATTTACTAATGAATTTAAAAAGTTTTTACATTCTTTAGATGCTTTCAATTTAAGGTTTGCATCATAATTCCTTTGAAAAGTATTCATTGTAGAAGTTTTTCTGTTTTTTCTATAATAATAAAAACTATCAACATAGAAAAATCTTTTTTTTACAAAGCTATTTACTTTTAGTGTAAATACTATATCCTCGAAAATTATACCTTCCGGAAAAAAAATTTTATATTTATCTAAAAAATCTTTCTTAAAGATAGAATCACAAACAATGTCTTTAAAAATTATTGATAAATCGTTCAAATTATTATATGCATCTACAAACCCTTTTTTATCATAAAATTCTTTTATTCTTGCAACAGTAACTTCGCTCTCCTTTTCACTTGCTGCATTATATAATTTTTCATAGAAATCTAAATCTATCCAATCATCACTATCAATAAATCCTATATATTCACCATTAGCTATTTTTAATGCTTCATTTCTTGCTTTTCCCTGACCTCGATTTTCTTGATGAATAACTGTTATTCTGGTATCTTTTTCTTTGTATTCATCACAAATTTTTCCCGAATTATCCGTTGAACCGTCATCAACCAAAATAATCTCAATATCTTTCAATGTCTGCTCAATTACACTATCAAGACATTCTCTCAAATATTCTTCAGTATTATATACAGGTATTATTATTGATATTTTTGGAGTTCGTTTATTCATCAAATTTATATCCCAATTTTTCTAAAAGTTTTTTAACCCTGTCTTTTATACCTAATTTTAACAAAATTATATAGATAAAATAAATTATTTTTTGCTTAATATAAAAAATTAAAAAGTATAATAAATATTTTTTCAAGAAAAACCTTATCGCCAATATTAGTAATTTTAAACGTTTCTTTGGTGATTTTAATAAATTATATTCATAAATAAAACTAATTAAAACTATTTTGTAAAAAGATATTTCAACAAGTTCAAATTTATTTATATTTTTTAAATATTTTTTTATTTCTTCTCCTGCTTTAAAAACATTTTCAGCATACAAATATCTTTTTGATGTAATTGAATTTTTATTGTCTAATCTATGGAAAAACAAAGGTTCAGTTAAATAAGTTATTGAACTTGCCAAAACCAAACTGATATCATTAAAGAAATGGTCATTACAACTGGATAAATTTTGATACTTTAGTGCATATTTATCAATGAAGCTTTTTTTATATAACTTATTCCATGTTGGTATAGAGCAAATTTGAAAGATATTTTGAGGAACATCATAAACATTAAACGTATTTTTTTTAGGTATTAATTGTGTTCTTAGAGAAATTTCAGAAAGACTTATTTTTTTATTTGCATTAACATCATAATATTTGCAAATACAAATATCGGCTTGTTCTTGTTCTATTTTATTCAGCATTTTTTCAAGCATATCTGCTGCAATATAATCATCACTATCAAGAAAATATAAGTATTCACCTTTAGCCATAGCAATACCTTTATTCCTTGCTATTGCTGCACCTTGATTTTTCTGATAAATGATTTTTATTCTATTATCTTTTGATGCATATTCCTCACAAATCTCTTTACTATTATCTGTTGAACCATCATTAACAATAATTATCTCAAGATTCTTTAGTGTTTGCTCAATAATACTATCAAGACATTCTTTTAAATATTCCTCCGTATTATATACAGGTATAATTACTGATATCTTGGGCATTTTAATTTTCCTTTTTAAATAAATAATTCCAATTTATTCTGGTATTTTTACCTAAATTTCTACAAAGAATTATATATATCCAATAATATAAGAATATACAAAAATCTACCAATAAATAATCAGGACAATAATAAAATAGTAACAACTTAAGTCTTTTTTTAGAATTCCAAAAATCTTGGAATTTTAAATTATGTTGTTTTAAAAATTTTTTAATCAAATTCCAAGCTTCTGTTTTTTCTTTCAAAGAAATTCGCCTGTCCAAAAAATTAAAAAATATAATTTCAACAATAAAACATAATAAACTCTCTGATTTTTTTCCCCACAAATTATATTCATTAAAAAATTCTTCAAATTTTTGCAAAATATCGGAGATTAATATTTTTAATTCGACTTTTTTTTGTGTAGCTTGTCCCTGTCTTTTTCTGTAAAAATATTTCGTATTTTCACAATTTGTTATTTTGTCTGTCAAAGAAAGCAATTTGAATGAAAATATTGCATCTTCAGAGTGATTTAATTTTTCGGAAAAACGAATTTGCTCATTACTATCTAAAAATTCTTTTTTTATAAAACCATTCCACGTTGCAAACCAAGAAAGTTCTTTAATATTAAATTTTTCACAAAATAAAGTCCTCCACGCAACAATTACTATATTACTATTATTTTCTATACCTATTTTATAAGCATTTTCTAAAAAATCATTATTTATCAAATAATCATCACTATCAACAAAATAAATATATTCACCTTTTGCAGCTTCTATTCCTCTGTTTCGTGCAACAGAAACTCCTTGATTTTCCTGATGAATAACTTTTATTCTTGTATCTTTTTCTTTATATTCATCACAAATCTTTCCGCTATTATCGCTTGAACCGTCATCAACAAGAATAATTTCAATATCTTTTAGTGTTTGATGAATTATACTATCAAGACATTCTCTTAAATATTCTTCTGTATTATATACGGGTATTATTATTGATACGTTTATCACTTCTTCAAAACTTCCTCATAAACTTTCATCAATTTTTCATAATAAATATCTTGATTATATTTTTCCTGTACGATTTTTTTGGCATTTTTTCCCATTTCTATTGCTTTATCCTTATTTTCCCATAAGAATTTGATATATTTTTCTATTTCTTCGCTATTTTCAGGTTCAACCAAAAAGCCTGTTTTATTATGTTCTATTATTTCTGCCATTCCTCCTATGTTTGCTGCAATAACCGGAGTAGAGCAGGCAAATGCCTCAATAATAATCATTCCGAAAGATTCAAAGCAAACAGAGGGAACGATAAGAGCAATTGCATTTTTGTATTCTTCAATTAATTCTTCTCTTTTTAAAAATCCTAAAAATTTCACATTAGATAAACCGTTTTCTTTTACATATTGTTTTAACTCGTTTTCATAACTACCTGTTCCAACAATATGCAGTTCAATTTCCTTAAGATTATTCATAGCTTTTAATAAATAATCAACACCTTTAACTTTTTCTAATCTGCCTGAAAATAAAAAGTATTTCTTTTGACTAAAATCAGGTTCGATATTTAAAAATTCATTTTCCAAAAAATTTTCTATTACAGTAATTTTGTTTTTATCAATATTTTTTGAAATAACTTCTTTTAAAGCGATGCTTGGAGTAATATATTTTGAAATTTTGTTATTAAAACCCGTTAATTTTTCAAAAAGATTTTTTAATGCAAAACCGAAGCTGAAAAATATATTTCTATAGCAATTATTTATTATACAAGGCAGAGTATTAAAATTTTTGCAGCAGATATTTTTGCAATATTTTTTTCCTGTATATAAATTTTCAATAGGACAAATAATCTCAGAAGTATGACATGTTTTTACAATGGGAATATTTCTATCAATACACAGTTTTATAACAGAATAAGATAAGTTCCCCAAAATATTGAAATGAACAACATCCGGCTTTATTTTCTCCAGCATTTTAGAAAAATTTTCTTGTGCTTGAAAATTCCAATAATATGACAAAAATATTTTTAATTTTTTAAATATATTTAATGACTCGAAAAATTTTCCTTGCGGATTAATATAATTGGCAAAATAATTTAAATATTCATAATCTTCTTCAAAATATGGTTTTTTGTTTGAGGAAAATAAACAAACCATTTCTCCTTTTTCTTTTAAAAGTTTAAAAGTATTATAAACTACGAGTTCTGCTCCTCCAACAGGAGAAAAAAAAGAATGTACCAATAATATTTTTAAATTTTTTTTCATATAACCCTCTTTTTTAATTTTATCTCAAGCAAAAGAAATTAAAAATTCAGATAATACTCAAAAAAAGGAACCGAAAATCTCGGCTCCTTAAACTTTTAATTAAATTGCCACTCTCTTTTATTATTGAGGTACGTTCCAAAAGCCCTCTGTGGTAATTGGTTTGCTCTTCTCTTGTTCTGAAGAAATATTTACATTCTTCGGAGTGAAAATGAATACACCATCGCCAATTTTTTGTTGATGTCCGTCAAGAGCAAATGTAGCACCTGCTAAGAAATCAACAATTCTTTGAGATGTTTCTGTTTCTATCATTTCAAGATTTAAAACAACTGTTTTTCTTTCAGATAAATTTTTTGCAATTTCTAAAGAATCATTAAAAGAAGTTGGTTCTACTACAACAACTTCATAACCATGAGGATTTATTTGTCTGACCGCAGATAAAGGTTTTCTTGTCGGTGTAACAATTTCTTCCGTTGCTTCAGTTTCTTCTTCTTCTCCACCAATCAAATCTATATCAGTTTCTTCCGGAAATAACTCTCCAATAAATTCTTTAACTTGTGCTACTAATCCCACGTCTTATCCTCCCAATTATAAAAATATCTTCTTTCCCAATCTTATCATTGTAGAACCGGCTTTTATTGCTTCTTTGTAGTCCGAACTCATCCCCATAGAAAGTTCATTAAGTTCCACATGATATTTACGTTTTATATTATAGCTTAATTCATTCAAATTTGTGAATACTTTTTCTAAAAATACTCCATTTGATGTAGACGGGGCAACGGTCATTAAGCCTGTAACCCTTATCCCGTCAAGCTTTGTCAGACTTTCGAAATTTTCAAAAATTTCTTTTTCGGTAAAGCCATATTTAGAATTTTCACCCGAAATATTAACTTCTATTAAGATTTTTTGAATAATACCCATTTCTGAAGCAACTCGAGATATATTTTTCGCTATCTCAAAACTGTCAACAGAATGAATATAATCGAAAGTTCCAACGACTTTTCTTACTTTATTTGATTGTAAATGTCCTATAAAATGCCAAGTTGAATTTTTTATCATCTCCTCCGGCAATAAAGGAAATCTCTCGAGAGCATCCTGAACTCTATTCTCTCCAAAATCTCTAAGCCCTGCGTTATATGCCTCGAGAGTTTTTTGCGCATCAACATATTTTACTGCGGCAATTATTCGTCCGTTAAAACCGTCTAATTCCTTTTTTAAGTCTTCGACATTCTTTTTAATATCACTCATAATTTCCTAAGAAATATGTCTTTCCGTAACTTCTATTTTAGTACAAACAAGATGATTGCCATAACTTTATTTTGTTATTTTTTGTAAAGTTCTCTAAAACGCATGTTATGACATGGATTTACGGATTTTATTTTGACTTAATATTTTTTAATAAATAGAAATTTTTATGTTTTGTTGTACAAAATATTGAAAAACAAATTAATGTTGTGGAAAGCAAAGTGTCTGGTCAGCTTTACTAAGTCGACAATTTACGCATTGAAAAAAGCGGGCTGATGTAAACTGACCTTTCTTTTTATTTCCAATAAACTTTAAAGTTTTTTATTTCTTCAAGTGTTTCTGCGTATTTTCCTTTAAAACATATACATCTGTCATCTATGTATAAAAATGACGGCAATTTTACATTAGTTACATCTTTAAAATATTTATCAATTTTATTTTCCAACAGCCATTT
>JAEEGL010197664.1_pt1 | contig 10663 bp, 13 predicted proteins | sample 9134231 | NCBI WGS metagenome assembly JAEEGL01 (sample SAMN16246548, study PRJNA631951) | gut metagenome | biome: gut microbiome; feature: rumen; material: fiber-attached | host: Bos | place: Iran: Karaj | collected 2018-10 | reverse complement strand
TCCATAATTAGTAACTTTCGTACTCAAATTGATATAATAACTTTCAAGATAATATATTCGAAACGGGATTTTAGGACCAAAACTTTCAAAATACAAATTATTAAAAGCCATGCCAACTGGCATCATCATAATTATATATCCCTTATCATCAAACCAATTACTATTTTTATTCAATAAAATAATGTTTTCAATCTGACCTATATTACTATCTAAAAACTTATTCGTGTTATTTACGTTATATCTAACATTAATAATGTTGTTCCCACTTGAATCATAATCTATAGTAATTAAATCATCCACCGAGTAATTCAATACTTCATCAAAATTATAATATTTTAAAGCATTTCTATCCAGTTTCTTTTCAATATCAAAAACAACAATTTCATAGGCTCTTTTATTTAGATTATTTACTAATATAAAAATAAAATATCCTATTAATATCAAAACCATAAGTAATAATAAAAATTTATAATTCTTTTTGCGCTTTATTTTCCTCATATTAATTGATATTAAAAAAAGGTCTAAAATAGACCCCATCCTAATATATAATTTAATAATACTAATAATCCAGCTAAAAAGCCGATTCCCAATAATACCAAGATTATTATCGCAACAATACGATTTGATTTTGCCTTACCAATATCATTAAAGTCATCAAAATCACTATTATTAAATTCAATAGAATCGGTTAAGGTATTAATACTATTTGTATTACTAACATTACTTTCTTTTATTTCAACTTTTTGTTCATCTTTAATTTCTTGAACATTATTTATTTCTTGATTATTGTTAATTACTTTTGTATTTTCATCACCTTTTAAATCAGATAAAATATCAAGCGGATCAATTTCAGTATTACTTAATTCGTTTTCCGTAATCGTATTTATTAATTCCATTAATCCCATTGATTGAACATCATCAGAACTTGGCATTGTATCTTTTTTCTTAATATCAAGATTCTTTAAAATATCAAATTGGGTATCTCTTAATTTTTTTAATCTTTCCTCTTGATAATCATTTTTAGCATTTTCATTACGAGCATTATTTAATATTTGGTTAATATCGTATTCTCTAGTTTTTTCATATTCAATATCACCATAACTTGATTCATTAGGTATACTAATTGTCTTACGATCATACTCATCACGATATTTCTTATCAAGCATATCTCTTACTTGTGCAATATTAATATTTGGTGCATCTTCAGTTAATACGCTTGAATTAGCTTTGATACTAACATTTTCTAATTCTTGATTATTGATTGTATCATATATTTTTTGATTTTTAGAAGAACGTGATTTTATTTCAATTTCTTGATTATTAATATCATTATCACTTTCTTTGTATCTATTAACTCGTGATTCCATAAAATTCACCCACTATCATCAATTACATAATAACATATTTTTTATCATTTTAAAATAAATATTTATTGGTTTTTTTAGGTTTTATAGTTATAATATTCCTAGGAGGATATAATGAAAAAAATAGTTATAAATAAAAATCAATGCCTTTGTTGTGGTAGTTGTGTTGGATTAGATAATGAACATTTTGATTTCGTAGATGATCGCTTTCCTGAAGTAATCAGTAATGAGAATCTTGAAAGCAATGATTTAAATAATGCCATTTGTGCTTGTCCAACTGAAGCTATAAGCATCGTTGAAGTTGAAGAAAATGCTGAAGTTGCAGCTGAAGAAACAACTGAAGAAGCTGCTGCTGAAGAAGAAGTTACAGAAGATAGCAAAAAAACATGCTGTGAAGATTCTTTAGATAACGGAGTATGTGAATGTGAGGCAGAATGCAATTGTGGTGATAATTGCAACTGTGGTAATAATTGCTGCTGTCATAATAACTAAAAAAGAGATTATTAACAATCTCTTTTATTTTGTCCATTTTTATATGCATATAATATTTTTACTTCTTTAATACTTAATTTACGATATTCCCCTTTTTTTAATCCGTCTAAAGTTAAGAAACCATAAGTAACACGTTTTAATTTTAAAACTTTATATCCTAATTCTTTAAATATGTTTTTTACAATATGATTACGACCTTCTGTAATAACTAGTTCAACCGTAGATACATTGTTATCTTTATTTACTTTTTTTACCTTAAAATAATCTGGCTTAGTAATGCGATTATCAATTACAATACCTTTTTTTATTTTAAGAACTTCTTCTTTAGTTAAAATGGTATTAATCTTAGCAACATAAGTCTTAGGAACATTGTTTCTTGGATGTGCTAGAATATCAGTTAATTCACCATCATTTGTTAAAAGTAAAATGCCAGTAGTATCATAATCAAGGCGACCTATGGGATATATTTTTTCACTACATCCAATAATATCAACAACGGTTTTTCGATTATGTTCATCTTTTGTAGAACTAATTACTTTTTCTGGTTTATATAATAAATAATAACACTTTTCAGAATTAGTTAAATGTTTTCCTTCAACTACAATATCATCTTTATTACTAACTTTTAGACCCATTTCTGTAACTATTTCATCATTAACTTTTACTTTACCTTGGCTAATTAATTCTTCGGCTTTTCTTCTTGAACAATAACCACTATTAGCAATAACTTTTTGTAAACGTTCCATTTAAATCACCATAATAATTATATCAATTCAAAAATAAATAAACAACTATTATCGCGGTTATGACTCCTGCTAAATCTGCTAATAACCCTACAGCCAAAGCATATCTTGTTTTTTTTATTCTAACACTACTAAAGTATAATGCTAATACATAAAATGTTGTATCCGTACAACCTTGAATTGTTGATGCAATATTTCCCACAAGGGAATCCGGTCCATAATAACTTAGAATTTGGTTTAAAACTGCCAATGATGCAGTACCAGAAATTGGTCTTATCAAAGCCATTGGGATTACCAAACGAATACTTTTTGGTAAAAAAGCTAATTGATTAATAATACAGTTAATAATTCCTGAACCGTTAAATATATTAATAGCAAATATCATTGCAAAATAAGGTGGTATTATTTTAATAGCAATATTTATTCCATCCTTGCATCCTTCGATAAATAAATTATATATATCATGACCTTTTAACAGTCCGAATCCAATGATAATAACTACTAATAAAGGAATAATTAACTGATTAATTATCATTGTTTATTCTCCTAATCACGTAATCGATTAATAACCCAATAGTAGAAGCAATTATGGTAGCTATTAATGACGTTATAATAATTTGGCTGGGATTAATACTGCCATACATCATTCTTAACGATATAACAGTAGTGGGAATAATTGTGACCCCACTGGTATTTAAGACTAAAAAGGTAATCATTGATGAACTAGCAATTTCTTTATTATTGTTTTCTTTTTGCAGTTCTTCCATCGCTTTGAGTCCAAACGGAGTTGCTGCGCTACCCAATCCAAACATATTAGCAATTACGTTTGAAGCAATATAATCTAAAGCTTTATTATTTTTTATCTTAGGAAAAAGTGGTTTTAGGATAATTCTTATCTTTTTAGATAGCATCGCTAAAAGCCCGGTTTTATCAGCAATATTCAATAACCCCATCCACATTATTAAGAGCGGAATTGTAATCATCAATAATTCAAGTGTTGAGCTTCCAATTTTTAATATATAATCATTAATATTAGTGATTTGACCACTAACAAAACTGTATACTATTCCAATTATTATCAATAATGACCATAAAATATTAACCATATAGCCATCCTTTAATAATATTCCACAATGTTTTTTTTGGACCTAATTTAATCTTACTTTGAAAGATTACTTCCTTATCTAGCGCAATATTTATTACACCAACGGTTGCTCCCTCTTTCTTATTTATACCATTAAATAATATGGAATTAACATTTATCCTTTTATACTCTTCCTTTGATAATAAAATATTGCACTCATCATTATATTCAAATGAAAAGCCATCATATAAATTTAGAGGATCGGATACTTGTGGAATATTATTACATACATTTTCAACATTATATTCTTTAAAAAATTTATTATAAAAAAATAAGTGATCATTAAAATCATTACCATCATTAAAGGTAACAACTATAATTTTTTTGTTACCATTTTGGGCAGCGGTAACTAACGTCCTTTTAGCTTTCATGGTATAACCTGTTTTTCCACCAATAACTCGCTTATCCATAAATAATAATTTATTTTTGCTTTTTAAATTATAGTTTTTACTATCACTTTTAAAGCTATAATATTTAGTTCCGGCAATCTTTAAAAAAATAGGATTTTTTATAGCATAACTCATTAATAATCCCATATCATATACCGTTGAAGTATTACCAATTCCCGCTTCGTTTTCTAGTCCACTGCTATTTATAAAGTTGGTATGATTCATACCAATCTTGTGGGCATACTGGTTCATAATGCTACTAAAGTTTTCCATCGATCCTGATAAATTAGCTAAAACCATCGCTGCGTCATTCCCACTTCTAAGCATTAACCCATATAATAAATCAATAACCTTTATCTTTTCTCCAGGAGTCAAATACATACTACTCCCATAAGACTTTAGAATGCTATCATCAACAATGACCTCAGTATTTAAATCAAAGTTTTCAATAACAATAATAGCGGTCATGATTTTACTAGTTGATGCAATTAGTTTTTCTTTATTTATATTTTTGCCGTCCAATACCCGATTGTTATTAGCATCCATGACAATATAACATTCTGAACTTTCGGCTTTAATTCCTAATGGTATAGTTATCCATAAAACTATTAAAATAATTACTATATTTTTCATATTCATCAAGTAATATATATGACTGCTAAAAAAAAATAATGCTTAATTAAGCATTATTTTCAGCAAACTTTTTAAGTTTTTCATCAAATATTGATTTTACTTCATTATATGTAGCTTCATCAACAATATCTTCAACTTTTAAACCATCGCTTCCTTGAGTAGCTTTAAATATTTCTAACTCTTCACTTGGTTCATTATCTGTAATATTAGCAACTAATATATAGGCATTATCATGATGATTAAGGGTACTAATAATAACATATTGTAAATCGTTTTCTAATGTAATTGCTTCTAATCTATCCATAATCCACTATCTCCTTCACTATTATGCCAAATGTCTATGATTCTCTTCTTGATTTATATTGCTCTTAGCCAAAATTCTATTTATTTCTGCCGCTAATTTATAATCAAATTTTGGCTTATCTGAATTAGATATATTTTCATAATCTTTATATTGCTCTGCTCTTTCATCTAAATAAACAGGTCTAGTTCCAGTCACATTTTCTTTAATGCTTTCAGCCTTTTCAGCTGCTGCAGCTTTAAACTCTGTAGCTTTCTCAGATACATTGTTAGCAAAACCTTTTACGGCATTAACCGGTTTAGCCATGCTATTTGCTACGCTTTCTTTAGCTTTTTTAATATCATCTGGAACATCTTGTGCCATCATAACAACTGATTCTGAAAAATCTTTAAATACTTCACCAGTTTGTTTTGCTTCATAAGCAACATTGTCCTTGAAAGTAGTTGCTTTTGCTTTCATATCTTGACTGAATTCAGCAAAGTTGTTTTTAGCAGCTTCAGCACCAGTTTTAATATGTTCTACTGCAAAATCTTTAGTTTCAGTAAGATTGGTTTTAACTACCGTAGCTTTATCTTTTACAAAATCGATGGCTTTTTTACCAAACTCAGCGATTTTAGCTTTACCGCTTTTTAATAATCCAAATACTTTGGTAGCAGTTTCTTTTGGAACTTTATTAATTGCTACTACTTTATGTTTCTTTGGCTCAACCTTAGTAACTTCATTGTTTTTAACTTCAAATGGTTGAATTCCCATTCCAGCTAATTCGCTAGGATTCTTGGCTGCTTTAATTTCTTCAGCACGCATTTTATTTAATTCATCATCATATTTATCTATATTCTTGAATAAAGGTTCAGTTTCTTTTGTGAAATCTACTTTCGGTCCAGGTACAGCATGGAAAATATGTTTATTATATTCTTCAACCTTTACTGGTTCATTAGGAACTGGATTAACAGGAGCAGCATTTTTCTTTTCATTTTTTAAACTTGCTTTAACGAATTTTGCTAAGTCCTCTTTTGATAATCTAGATAAACCTTTACATTTAAAGTTATGTTCCTTACATACTTCTAATAGTTCAGATCTACTCATTTTGCTAATAGCTGTTTTTTTAGATTTAGCTTTCTTTACTGTATTATCAGCTTTCTTGATTGCTTCTTTTTTCTCTTTTTGTATAGTTTCATTGGTTTTTTCAACCTTTTCAACTATTTCTTCTTTAACAACTTTATCCAAGCTATTTTCATTATTTATTACACTTAAACATTTATCGGCTTCTTCACTAATGGCCTTCATTCTAGTTTGTATTTCTATAATACGTGAAGCTAGTACAAAAGCTTTTTTAGGATTTTCACTTATTGTTTTTTCAATATCACGTAATTCAGCAGCACATTCCTGTAATTCTTTCATAAATTCATTATATGCCTTTAAAGCACCATCAACTTGAATTATACGGTTAGGCATTTTATTAATATCTAATTTTTTGTATTCTTCTAATAAATCATTAAGTTGATTATCACCCAATATAACCGCACTATCTTGTAACGTTTTCATTGATTCGTAGTATTTTTCTAAAGCTGCTTCAACTTCAGATACACGATCTGAATTATTATTATATTTTTCTAGTAGTTCTTCAAAATCAAAATCAGTTACCATAACATCACCTATCCTATTATCTACCATATATTTATTATATCTTAAATGCAAAAAAAAATAAAGAGAAAATCTTTATTTATTTTGAATATGTTCCATTTAATTTTGCCAAATCATCGCTTGATGGCTGCACAACAACCCACTTATGATTTTCTTTTTTTACTTTAAAGGTTATTTCATAGTCTACGGTATCTGTTTGGTTTTGCATTTGTTCTAATTTATAATCTAGAAATTTTACTGTATCTTTAACTCCATCAACGATAAAATTATCCGGATAATCATTTAGATACTGTTCTGCATTCATTTGGGAAGTATATAAATCATAAACTGTTACGCGAACTAAAACATCACAATTATCACCATCATATTTTTCATCTAAAATCTTATATGTCATATTTTCATATTGATTTTTAAATATTTTTTGATACATCTCGCGTTGTGAGTCAGTAAGAGATAAATCCTCCATTACTTTTTCAACATTATTTTTTACATCATCAGAATAATTACGATAATTATCTAAATAATTAATCACCGCTCGCTTGGCACTCATGTTTCCGCAACCACAAGTACACATTATCAAAATTAAACAAATCGCCACAATTATTTTTTTCATTTTTATCTCCTCACTAATATTCTTAACAATTATTGGCGATTTATACCTACTAATGTTCCAAAAGTAATTATAATTATTTCAATAACACCATTTTTTAAATTATAACCAATATAAGCAATAAAAGAATGGTAAATTAAATAATGACTTATCGAAACCAACAGTATTGCTATAAAAAAGGATAAAACAATTAACAATATAAGATTAAATAGCATCTTTTTCATAGTAATTTATATTACATTAGTGAATATATATTACTAGGTGACATTATGATTAAGCTAATAATCTACATTATATTTGGATTAATCCAAGGATTTACCGAGCCATTACCAATTTCAAGTAGTGGTCATATAACTTTGTTTAAAGCAATATTTAATACCAATCTTTTTAATGATATTGAATTCTTAGTTCTACTCAACTTTGCGTCTTTCTTAGCCATAATGATTATTTATTTTAAAGATATCAAAAAGATTCTAGTAAATACCTACTTCTTTATTACTAAGAAACAAGAAAAATACCAAACTGATTATAATTATTTTTTAAGAATTATAATCAGTAGCATCCCCACTTTCATTATTGGCTTCCTATTAAAAGACATCATTGATAAATACCTAAATAGCATTACAATGATTACTATTGCCTTTATCATAACCGCCGTTAGTTTATTAGTTGCAAATTTTAAAAAAGGCAATAGAAAAGATACTACTATAACGGTAATAGAAGCGATCGTAATTGGTTTATTTCAGGCTATTGCTATGCTTCCAGGAATAAGTCGTAGTGGAATGGTTTTAACCATATTATTACTATTAAATATCAAAAAAGATGACGCAATTAAATATACTTTCATGTTATATTTTCCGGTCAGTTTAGCAAGTATCATAATCGATATTCCCTATCTTATTAATATTGATTCTTCATTATTAATACTATATGGAATTAGTTTTTTAACTACCTTTGTTACTACTTACTTTTCTTATCAATGGTTAATTAAACAAATTAAAAATAATAAATTATGGTACTTTTCTGTCTATTGCTTATTACTAGTAATATTTATTATTATTTATTTCCATTAAAAAACTTCCTATTAAGGAAGTTTTATTCTTCTTCATCATTTTGATCAGCAATTAACGCACGGTCAACATGATTAATCGAATCAAAGCGTTTCGTTATCTTATCAGTTGTAACATGAATGTCTTTTACATCTTTAGATACAGTATCTATACTCTTTGATAATTTATTCCAACGTTCGCGATAACGATCAAATTCGAAGCTTAATTTATTTAATTCATCATGAATTACCTTAGTATATTTATCACGTTCTAAGTTCTTTAGAATCATACCAATAATTGATAAAGTTGCCATTAAAGTAGTTGGCCCACAAATCCATACTTTATGTTCATAAGCATACTTAACTAAGTCAGGATGATATGCATTTATTTCAGCAAATATGGCTTCAGCTGGTAGGAACATAATTGCTTCGTTACTAGTTTCACCTGGAATAATGTATTTTGTGCTAATTGCATCAATATGTTTTTTGACATCACTCTTAAATAACTTCAATGATGCATCACGTAGTTCCTTACTTAAATTACGATCCGTCATACGTTCATAATTTTCTAGCGGAAATTTTGAATCAACACAAATTGTACCTAAAGGATCTGGTGCAAATATTGTCGCATCTGCAATCATTCCATTGCTTAACTTATGTTGAATATCATATATTTGTTTATTGTTATCACCGAAAATACTAACTAAAATATAATTTAAATTTACTTCACCAAAAATACCTCGAGTTTTCTTGTCGGTTAAAACGCTTTGTAATGACACGATATCACTTGATAAACTATCAATTTTCTTTTGAGCTTCATCAATCTTTGTTAAACGTTCTAAAACATTATTAAAGGTTTTATTAGTTTTATCAAAATTTTTATCAATTCGTTCATTAACTTTATTATCTAGTTCTTTAATTTGTTTTGCAATTAACTCATTCATCTTTAAGAAATCATCATTCATTAACTTAGAACAATCAAATTTAAAATCACTAATTTCTTTCATAATATTAGTTTCAAAACGCCCTAAACGTTCAATATCGTCCTTTGAATCTTTTTTCTTAAATAAAAGAATAATCATTAAGATAATAATAATTCCTAATAAACTAATAATTATATATTCCATATTATTTAACTCCTAACTTTTTATTTACGATATTACTTGCTAAATAAGCAATTACAATCATAATTCCAATTTTTAATAATACTATTGGATTACTGATACTGTCTTTTAAACTAACACCAATGAATCCCCAGAAGTATATTAAAAAGACTTTACCAATTAATAATGCTATTAAGAAGGTTTTACGATTAACCTTATCAGATAATCCAGCTGCTACATTAATTAAGAATGCTGGTGCAAAAGGAATAGCCATAATTACCGCTAAACTGGTTAGATTAGCACCATTAACAAAATTAATAACCTTCTTACCATTCTTACTCTTATTCAATATTCTTGTGAAACGATCTTTTAAAAAGTTGTTAACTAATAAAAATGAAAGCATACATCCAATAATTGTTCCGATATATGAAAAAATTAATCCCGGAATTTTTCCTAAAATCATACAATTTAATGCGAAAAAGACTCCAACTGGAATAATTGGAATAATTGATTCAAAAACAATTATTATAGTTGAAACAAATATTCCATAGTAACCAATACTTAAAATAAATGTTTCTAAATTACTGTATAAATTCATTATCCATTCTTTCATATTTATCACATAATTATTTTATCATATAAATTAATCAAAAAAAAGTGATGATTATTCATCATCACCAAAAAAGTCATCAAAGAATTCGTCATCTGTAACAACATTTTCATTAACTATAACACTATCAGAATCAACATTAATAATTGGCTTTTCTTCCTTTATTGGAGTAGGAATTGAAACTGGTTCAGGTTTAACTTCGGGAACCTTTTCTTCCTTAGGTAAAACTGGTTCATTATAAATGTTAATTGGCGTTAAATCTTGTTCAAGTTGATCAATATTCTTAACATTAACGGTATTAAAGTCATTTTTAATGTCTGGAATTCTGATATCATCATTTAGTTCATTTTGTTTTGCTTTAGCTTCGGCTTCCTTCTTTTCCTCTTCTTCAATTTCTTTAATACGTTTTTCAATATCTTTCATCATACTATCGAAATCAAGTGGAGATTGTGGTTTTCCACCACCAAAAGGATTAAAGTTATCACCAAATCCTGGTCCCATACCCATTCCTGGATGAGGCATTGAAGGCATTTCTGTTTTACGATGTTCTTCAACGAATGCTTTTAAATCAAATAATTGTGG
>JAEEGL017354498.1_pt1 | contig 10664 bp, 10 predicted proteins | sample 9134231 | NCBI WGS metagenome assembly JAEEGL01 (sample SAMN16246548, study PRJNA631951) | gut metagenome | biome: gut microbiome; feature: rumen; material: fiber-attached | host: Bos | place: Iran: Karaj | collected 2018-10 | reverse complement strand
TTCGTATTACAAAAGGTTTTAACGATAATCCTTATGACGAAATGATTATTCCTGCGCTAAAACTGCATAAGCATATTGAAGAGCATATACCAGATATTGAATATAAATCAATTGGGCTGTCTCCTGTAATAAGAATAGGAGTAAGTGGAGATTTCTATGTTTATGCAAAAGTTAGGTATTTTATCAACGGAGAAGAGTGCTCCCATTCTATATTTAGATTTTGTCCATTAAAAGATTGGGAAAAAAATATAAGAGACAAGTTTTACAAATTAAACTTATTACATTATGACAGCGGAACAGGAACGAATAATCAACCTTACTAAGGTGCTCAACCAGCACAACTACAATTATTATGTGCTCAGTAATCCTACAATCAGCGACTTCGAGTTCGACAAGATGCTCGAGGAACTGACCGACTTGGAGAAGCGTTTTCCAGAGTTCCGTCAACCGGATTCTCCGACTTTGCGCGTGGGTAGCGACATTTCAAACGAGTTCAAGACTGTAGCTCACGATTACCGTATGCTGTCGCTTGGAAATACTTACTCCGAGGGCGAAATTACCGAGTTCTACAACCGCATTGTCAAGGAGATAGAGCAGAAGCCAGAAATAATTTGCGAACTGAAGTTCGATGGAGCTTCCATTTCTGTGAAGTACGAGAATGGTCAGTTTGTAAGGGCGGTTACGCGAGGCGATGGTGAGAAGGGTGACGATGTTACCGAAAATATACGCACGGTGAAAAGCATTCCTCTGTCAATAAATAGTGCAGAACTGCCCGACAAGTTTGAGATTCGAGGCGAGATAATTATGCCACACAAGAGTTTCGATGCTTTGAACGCCGAGCGTATCGAAATTGGTGACACTCCGTTTGCCAACTGCCGCAATGCAACATCTGGCTCAATAAAGCTGATAAATCCAAAGGAAGTGGCAAAACGCGGTTTGGATTGCTATTTCTACTACATGATGGGGCGAAATCTCCCTGCCAAGACCCACTACGAGTGCATGCAAGTGCTTCGCCGCGCAGGTTTCAAGATTTCCGACCATGTGAAACTTTGCAATAGCCTGCAGGAAATTTTTGATTTCATACATTACTGGGACACCGAGCGTCGTAATCTTCCGTTTGATATTGATGGCATTGTGCTGAAAGTCAACTCGTACGCACAACAGGAAATGCTTGGTTTTACCGCCAAGAATCCGCGTTGGGCAATAGCCTACAAGTTCAAGGCTGAGCAGGTAAGTACCCGACTTTTAAGCATTGATTATCAGGTGGGAAGAACTGGCGCGATAACGCCTGTTGCAAACCTTGAACCTGTGCAGTTGGCGGGAACAATCGTAAAGCGTGCTTCGTTGCACAATGCCGACCAGATTGCCTTGCTCGACATTCGCGTGGGCGACATGGTATATGTGGAGAAGGGCGGCGAGATTATTCCTAAGATTGTGGGAGTTGAGTCGCACGATGTTTTTTCGGAAAAGACGCAATTCATAACAAAATGCCCCGAATGTGGAGCCGAATTGGTTCGCGTTGAGGGCGAAGCCAAGCATTTCTGTCCAAATTCCAACAATTGTCCACCGCAGATTAAGGGAAAAATCGAGCATTTTGTTTCGCGCAAGGCAATGAACATCGAGACCATCGGCGAGGAAACCGTTGCTCTGATGTACGATGCAGGGCTTGTCCACAACATTGCCGACCTTTACGACCTTACAAAAGAGCAAGTTCTGAGGCTTGACCGTATGGCCGACAAGTCGGCGGAAAACATCATAAAAGGTATCGAAAATTCGAAGCAAGTACCGTTTGAACGAGTGGTTTATGCGCTTGGAATTAGGCATGTTGGCGAGACTATGGCCAAGAAATTGGCTTTTGCCTTGAAGGACATTGAAACATTGTCGAATGCTACTGTCGAGCAGCTTGTTGCTGTCGGTGATATTGGTGAAATAATTGCGCAGAGCATTGTCGATTATTTCTCCAACGACGACAATGTGAAGATTGTTGCCCGGTTGATTGATGCGGGGTTGCAGTTCAAGGTAAAGGAGCAAGAGAAGTTGTCATCATCGCTGGATGGATTGTCTGTGATAATTTCTGGCACATTTACACATTATTCGCGCGATGAGATAAAGAAGGTCATCGAGTTGCACGGAGGCAAAAACGTGTCGTCCATATCGAAGAATACCGATTTGTTTGTCACGGGCGAAAATATCGGTCCTGCCAAATTGGAAAAAGCCACCAAGTTGAATATTAAGATGGTTGACGAGGACGAATTTAGGAGAATGATTGGTGAAATGTAGGCACGCAATTTTTGACGTATGCCGGAAACGAATAACTGTAGAGTCGCAGCGTGCTGCGACTAATAAATAAAAACGATAAGGGATGAAAAGATTTAGTATTGTATTGATAATGTTAGTATTGTGCATCGCAACCCATGCGCAAAATGCCGATGTGCAGAATAAGATTGCCGAAATTCGCAAGATGTACAACAACGAGATGGAATGGATTAACACCATGCTTGGTGATGAAGCTATTCCCGACGATTATATTACGGCAAAAGTAATGCATAACTTAGCTGGCACAGGCCAGGCGGAGGAAACTATTGGGTTCTTTTTCAATGATGATTTTGATGAGGATCTAGGCGAATATGTATCATCCCTGGATTTTGTGCGCAAGACTTCTGTATATACCATAGCGGAACGTAAGTCATACGAGGAGTTTTTGTATGACGATGATGGCTATCCGGCCTTCTATTATACAAGTTTCACGACTTATATGGAAGAAGGAGGCCATTATGTAGAAAAGTATGTTGAGATTCGTGCATACTACGACAAGGGAGTGCAATTCCATACCGTTTGCAAGGTGGGTAATGACAAGTCATCGTTGAAGGAAGCCCCGCTTACAGAAGAACTTGAGAATCAACTTTTCTTAGGATTTTTACAATTTGGGAAGTTGAAGGATGCATTAAATGGTATGCTGAATTAAATAGCTAAAAATCAATTGAATTAGCCACTTTTCTGAACAATTCCAGACATTTTGCTTCGTCGCCGTACGAAATGCCAGTGATGACAAAGTATCTGTCCTTGTCGAACAGCACAAGCTGGTATATAAATTCTGTTTTCAGGAATTTGCTTACGCCGCTGGCGTGGATTTCGTAGCCCGAAAGTTTGCCAGTGCTGTATTTTTGCGGTGTAAGATCGCTTTTTTCGTCCCAGGTGATTGGATACTGATTTATGCGGTGTGCGCAGATTTCCTTTTTTTGTGCTTCGGTAAATTGTTTGCCGTTGTGTGTTTCATGTATAGTGAGCGATGTCATGTCATTGGTTTTCGAGGGCAGGTTACCATCGTCGGTGAAGGTGCGAGTGTTGCCCATTGGTGTGCACTCGATGAGGCCGGTTCCCTCGAGGTTTACTTTGTATGAAAAAGCCTCGCTGATGGCTTTGACTTCCATTTTGGGGTCGAAGATTACACTTAACAGCGAGTTTGTGATTTCGATGTTCATGTCGTTTTGAATGGGCTTGGGTGTTGCTCCCATAATAAGAAACGATTCGGTGCAGTTGCCAATTATGAGTATCGATACGGCAAATTCCTTCTCGTTTATATACTGGTCGCCGTCCATCATCATGGCCTCGAAGCCGTTTATCTTGAAAAAAGTTTCCTTCATTACCACAATCCCGGCCTGAAACATAGATTTTTTGTCGAAAGTGTAGAAGTTGCGGTTTACATCGCCATCGAGCGGTTGGACGGAAATGTAGCTTTCGGCAAGCATATTTTCGTAGGTGGTAGCGTTGCGGCGAGTGAAAGTTTTTGGAAGTTTCAGCCTAAGTTTTGTTGTTTCGATGGTGGTGTAGTCGTCCGAATCAATATTCGTAATTTCTATAGCCTTAGAGTTAATTCCTTGACATACAGCAATTACGCTTGCGAAAGTTAATAATATGACGACAAAAATCTGCTTCATTGTCAGAAAAAATTTCCCAAATATAAATATTTTGTGTTACTTCGTGAAAAATTTTATTGCGATGAAATTTCATTTTGCAAGATTGTCGATAGTGCTGCTTTTCGTATTGCTAGGCTTGAAGTCGTTTTCTTTCGACTTCGACCGCGATACAGTCAGTTGCGTTGACCGTGTGTACGAAAAGAGTTTGAAAACCGTTCGCCTGCATCTGCAGGACTGGGAAGTTTCGTCCCCTGTGATGGAACTTTTTGGCGAGGTTGGACTCGAATTTTCGTTCGACCAGGTAGAGTCGCAGCCGCAGGATTTCTATTACACCGTAATGCATTGCACCTACGACTGGAAGCCCTCGAATTTGATGTTTGTAGATTATGCCGATGGTTTTGAGGAAAATGAAATCCGCAACTACGAGGAATCGCAGAGCACCTACGTACAGTACACGCATTTTTCACTCAACCTTCCAAACGAAGATTTGCAACTGAAACTCTCTGGAAATTACTTGCTTATAGTGTTTGTGAAAGAGCCAGAAGAAAGAATTGTGTGTACGAAAAGGTTTATGGTTTACGAGAACATTGTTGAGGTTGAGGGACGTGTGAATTCCAATGTGCTTGGCGAGTACAAGAAGGAGTTTCAGAAAGTTGATTTTACAATAATTCCGAAAAAATATCCCATATACAATCCGCTTGACGAACTGAAGGCTACGCTTGTACAGAACAACCAGTGGGACGAGGCCTACTCCGAGATGAAACCGTCGTTTGTTAGCGGTGATGCCATAACGTTTGACTGGGAGGACAAGTATTTGTTCAATGCAGCAAACGAGTACAGATATTTCAGTTTCAATAACTTGGAGCTGAATTCCGAGTATGTTGAAAACATTGAATATCGCAAGCCGTACTATTACATCGACCTTGTTGCGAGCAAGACCAAGTATTTCGAGCCTTATGCAAGTGCCGAGGACATAAATGGTGGTTATGTTATAAAGACTAACCGTCGCAACAACAACAATTTCCCCGAAATTCAGTCGGAGTATGCCATTGTGCATTTCCGTCTGAACAATCCTTCGATGCTCGGCAATGCTAGTGTGTATCTGTATGGCGAACTTACAAATTATGAAATTTTGCCGCAGTACAAGATGAAATACAATATGGAGGCGCATTGCTACGAACTGCTGATGTTCCTGAAGCAGGGATATTACAATTATAGGTATGTGGTAGTGCCGGAAGGAGAAGGGGCTGTGCTTGACAGATTTTTCTTCGAGGGAAGCCACCGGCAGACCGAAAACGATTACCAATTGTTTGTTTATCACCGCAATCCGAGCGAATCGTACGATAAATTGATAAATTACACGAAATTCAATAGCAGATAGAACTTTTTTTGGTGGATACAAAAAAAAGTTCTACCTTTGCACCCGCAAATGCCCAAGTGGCGGAATTGGTAGACGCGCTGGTTTCAGGGACCAGTGTTCGCAAGGACGTGCAGGTTCGAGCCCTGTCTCGGGCACCAAAAGACGGTGAAAGCCGCCTTTTTCGTTTTAACATGGAAGTGTTAATCGAATTTTGGCAAGCCTTTTGATAGTTTGTCGGTAATGTGTACTTTTGTAATTTACAATGTTGCCTATGAATAGAATAGTAGCTATATTGACAATCGTAACGGTGCTACTGGGTTTCGCATCGTGCACAAAGTACGAAAATGGGCCTTCTGTATCCTTGAAGTCGCCAAAGTCGAGAGCCGTCGGAGAGTGGCATCTTACAGATTTGCTGGTCAACGATAAGCACGAGCAAACCTTGTTTGACAAAGAATCGTCGGCTGTGCTGACACTTGAAAAAGATGGTACATACACCTATACGATACCAAATATAAGGGCAGCTGTCGAAAAGTCGGGATTGTGGTCGTTTGGCGAGGACAAGACCGAATTGCTGTTGATTCAGCTCGACAGCATCAATGGAGACAGTGAACGTACATACAAGATTACTCGCCTTTCGAAAACCGAAATGTGGCTTGTGAATGGGAGCGAGGAGTATGTTGGCTTCGACGACCTTATCGAACGCCATTTTGAAAAGAAACAGGAATAAAAAGATATTGCTATGAAAAGACATATTTTAATTATCGGAATTGTTGCACTTGTGTTGTGCATGGTATATTCGTCGTGCAAGAAGTACGAGGAAGATTATGGTCTGATGATGAAGTCGCCGAAAGGCCGTCTGGTAGGGACATGGAAAATTATGCAACTCGATTCCGATACTGCGTCGTTAAAACTTTCCGACTATGCAATGTTCGGTGAGTTGCAGATGATATTCAACAAGGATAATTCCGGCGCTGTAAAGTTTAGCGACAAGGGTTTGGGCGAATTGTTGAGTGATATCGACTGGGAAGAAATGATGGGCGATATGCAGGATTCCACCATGAATGCCGACAGCATCCAGGCTGGGCTTGAAGGCCTTGACTTTTCTTCAATGCTTAACGAAGGGTTCAATTTCAACTGGGCTTTCGACGACAAGAAGGAATTTTTGAAATTCAAGATGTACGATTCTACATCAAACGCTTATTTTGAGATTGCCAGCATGAGGATTCTCTCGCTCTGCAAGTCCGACTGCAAGCTGCGCTACGAGGAGGATTCTACAAAGGTGGATATTTCGATGCAGAAATAAATCCATTTGATTAAAAGACATAAAGTTGCATCAATTTTTTGGTGCAACTTTTTTTTATATATACCCATTAATCTGGTTTCAAAAGGTATATAGTTTTTTATTGTTGTCCGCTAAAGATTCTAAAAAATCGTGCAAAATGCATAGTGTCAGATTATTACATGGCAATGAAATTTTATGGACTAGTATTTAGAGATACTTAACAACCTCGGAGAGGTTACATATTTATAGAAAAACATGTGCATTTTTGGAGCGCTGGCGCATGTTTTTGCTGCATCGCAATGCAAAAACTGTGACAGCGCACAATTTAGCGGACAATAATAATAGTTTTATAAGCATTTATAGTGATTTCTTTCCTGAAAATCGCCATTTGTGGGGATTGTGTGGCCTTCCCGAATGAAGGAACTTTGCAGTGTAAAAGTTGATAAGAGAGAATAAACAGGAAAAACAATAAAAAATACAATAAAATGGATTTGAAAATAGGTGATATTCAGGAAACGGCACTGATAACGCTGGCAATTCGCGCCAGTGAGACAAGCCGTCCGAGCGCACGAATCAAGGATTCGATGGCGAAGGAAATTATCGACACGCTTGGTGTGGATGTCAGCAAGTACGACCCGTTTATGTCGCACGAAGGCGTAGTGGCGCGTACCATTATGTACAAGAATCAGTTGGAAGAACTCATCAGCCAATATCCCGATGCACTGTGCATAAATCTGGGCTGCGGTTTCGACGACAAGTTCGTGCAGGTTGACAATGGCAAAATCTCGTGGTTCGATGTCGATTTGCCCGACATTATGTCGGTTAGACGCAAAATATATCAGGACCGCGACCGCTGCATTATGAAGGACGGCAGTGCTCTCGATGCAGAGTGGACAAATGGGTTGCCCAAACGCTCCATGACCATCGTCGTTATGGAAGGTGTGCTGGAATATTTCACGAAAGAGCAAGTAAAGACTTGTCTCAATATGTTGTGCGATTCGTTTGAACATGGTTACCTGCTGGCCGAACTGCACCATCCGCTACTTGGCAAGAACACCAAGCATCACGATGCCGTGAAATACACCAATGCCGAGTTCCAATGGGGGACAAAGTCGGGTAGGGAATATCTTGAACTGGAACCGCGTATGAGTTTGGTTTCGGAACGGAGCTACAACGAGGAAATGCGGAAATATTCCGTTCGTGCAAAGTTGTTCGCTTTGTTTTTGCCGCATCTTAACAATAGATTGGCAGTGTATAAGTGGTAAAAAAGTATTTTTAGTTGGCTTTTGTTAAATTATGGTTGATTTTTCTTCTAAAGTAGTAATTATTCCGCTCATGCCGCGGGGGCAGTTCCTTTTTGTTGGCAAAAAGGAACCAAAAACCATGTCCGCTGAGTCTGCTTCGCTAAAAATCGGTTACACTACGCTAAAAATCAGAAACTTACCGTATGTGATGGTTGCGTTTTAGACGCGAACCATCACAACGGTTTCAAACAGACTGACTTTTTACACTTCGTTCCACCGATTTTCTTAACGCTCACCAGCCAAGGCGGCAATCAAGGTATACTTCGCTCCGCTTCGTATTTATTTAAAAGGTCGTGGAAATCCGTCTTCGAGAAATTAGTGACCGCCTATGGCTCATTATTTATTGGAAGAAAATTATTCAAAAGTTGAAGAATCAGCGTTTTGTAATAAAAGTGTTGGATTTTAATAAGTTAACGCAATGAAAACAGTATTTAAAATTATTCTTATGGTAATTGCCTACTTTGCCTTATTTATAGTAGGCGGGGCAAGTGGTATGATTCATCCGATGTGCTATGCGTATATTGGCGCGATTCTGCCTATATTTTTTGCTTTTGTATATTTTTATTCGGCAAGTCTGATGCGCTGTTTTGGAGTGGCAACCATTCTCAATGGTACTCTTCTTGTCGCAGCTTTGCTGGCAGGAGAAGCCGACATCTCATTCATCATAGGAATAGCGATTCTTACAGTACTTTCTGAAATAATTAGGATGATATGCGGTTTCGATACGCGTAAAGGCGTTCGTTGGGGCTTCCTGCCGTTTGCATTTTCGTTTTTTGCCTTCACTGCTCACTGGTGGACCGACACTGAAGGTTCTTTGGCTGATGCCGTGGAGGAAATGCCGACAGGCTACGACAAACTGATGATGCCTGTCATTGACAATGTGCCTATGCTTATTATAGTACTGCTTCTGACCATACCAATTTCCATACTTGCAATGCGGTTGGCAGAGCGTGTGCTGAAAAAACAAACGGCAGTATTGAAATAACAATTCGTTTAATCGTAATTTTTTAGCAATGGAAAACAAAATTTCAAAAGTGTCCCTTTTATGGGTGATTATTATGGTGGGCTTTATGGCTCATATTGCAGCCGACCTTCTTCCTGCATTCTGGGGAGCAAATATCGCAATGCCCGATTCTACAGGCGATGCATCAACGGGTATGATAATGTTTATGATGAGTTTGGCATTTTTCGTCCCGATGTGCGGTTTGCTATGTATGAATTACCGCAAATTCAAGGCTATGCGTGTCATTAATCTTGTTTTGGCAACGGTGATGATGCTGTTCAATTTCTTCCACACAAGCGAACTGTTTATGGAGTTCAATCCTGTACAACTGATAATACTTCTTGTAATGGTAGTTCTGGGTGTATATCTGTTTGTATATTCGCTGCGTATGGTGAAAGAGAAAGATTAAGGCAGTTCTATCGATTAGAATTTGCAGTTTGTAAACAAAAGCCTAACTTTGCAGACCATTTTTAGAGAATCTGTATGATAAAAAGAGTTTCGGCTTTTGTTTTATTTTTGATGTTATTTTTGTCGGTAAGCGCACAAAATCAGCATTGCAATATGAAAGGGTGCGTAGTTGACGAAACTCAAATGCCTATTGGGTTTGCTTCGGTGGCAATAGCTTGCGACTCGGCATTCCTAAGCGGAACTCTAACCAACGAAAATGGCGAATTCGTCTTGCAACTTGCAAAATCCGAAAAACAGTATCTGCTGTCGGTTTCCTTTATCGGAAAAAAGACAAAACAAATTTCATTTGTCGCCAATGCAAAAAATATTACTCTCGACACTATTGTTTTGGAAAACAATGCATACCAACTTGACGAAGTGCAAGTATCTGCCGAACAGACAACGCATTACGCAGTAGAGCACAAGGTTATCGCACCGCAGTCGATAATGACAGAAGTAAAAGGCTCTGTCCTGGATGTGCTGAAGGCTGTACCATCGGTTTCGGTTGATAATGAAGACAATGTATCGATTCGTGGGAACAGCAATGTACTTGTTCTAGTTAACGGACTGCCAACAGCAATGACAAGCCTGTCGGCAATTCCGTCTGCAAACATCGCCAATGTGGAAGTAATTACAAGTCCCGATGCCAAATACGATTCGGAAGGTACCGGCGGAATCATAAACATTGTGCTAAAGGAGAACAAAAGCGAAGGTTGGAGCGGAATGTTCTCGGCAAACTACGGCTTCAATCATTTTGCAAACGCCAATGCAGCAGTCAATTACACAAAGGACGGCAAATCGTTCCGCTTCAGTTACAACCTTAAATACGAGGATGACATAATTGACGGAAACCTGAACCGTAGGTTCGTGGAAGCTGGCAATTGGCTCGAGCAGCAGTTTCATTCGGCACGCACGGTCTTCAACAACAATATTGGCGTTGGAACAACGCTTCGTCTGAACAAGAAAAACAGGCTTAGTGCCGATGTCCGCTTCATAATGCCACGCCTTAACACTCAGCAGCAATTTGCCAACACCTACGGTACCAACGGATTGCAAAGCGATGAAAACCGTAGCAGCAATGTGTCGTGGAACCGTGAAAATATCGACGGAGCCATTTCTTACACGCACATAATCAATCCGCAATCGTCGGACATAACGCTAAGGGCTTCCGTTTCAAAGATATGGGGGCATCGTCCATCGTACTATTTTCTGGAAAACGACTCTATCGGAAAATCAAATTCTGGCGGAAGTCCTCTGAATACATCCGTTCAATGCGACTACAAGTTGATTCGCGAATACGGAAGATGGGATGCCGGAGTAAAATTTTCGTACAGGCAGAACGATATCTACC
>JAEEGL016966492.1_pt1 | contig 10664 bp, 9 predicted proteins | sample 9134231 | NCBI WGS metagenome assembly JAEEGL01 (sample SAMN16246548, study PRJNA631951) | gut metagenome | biome: gut microbiome; feature: rumen; material: fiber-attached | host: Bos | place: Iran: Karaj | collected 2018-10 | reverse complement strand
CTCACAGCCACACCTTTCTTAATCAGCTTAGCCAACACCTCCAAGAAAGGCTTCTTAGTCTTCCCATCCTCGATATACAGATCCTTGATATCAGCCGTACCAATCCACAAAGAATCCTTCACATGCAAAACACGTGAAAGCACTTCTTTGTAGTGGGCGGAGTTGGAGATGTAGGTAATCATTACGAGACTTTTATCGATAACCGTATTTATTCTCAAACTCCATAATAACGGTCTTGAAACCATCAGGAAGATATAACATGGCACGTTCTCTCAATTCAACAGGAACACCATAGAAAGCTTCTGCGATACTGCCAGTTATACATCCAATGGTATCGCTGTCCCCTCCTATTGAAATAGCATTTCTGGCACAGTCTTCAAAATCATTGCCATCAAGGAATGATACGATTGCCTGTGGAACACTATCCTGACAAGTTCCGCCCCAAGTATAAGACGGCCTTATATCATCACATGTGAATCGAAGATTATAGCCGAAAGTATTCTCGATTTCGTTACGAATTTCTTCTTTGCTGGCTCCCTGACGCGCCATCAAGATACATAAGGCTGTAGCCTGTGCGCCTTTGATTCCTTCTGGATGGTTGTGGGTACATTCTGCGCTTTCTTTTGCCTTAGCAAGCACTTCTTCCTTAGTATTGAATGCCCATCCCACAGGCCCAACACGCATAGCAGAGCCGTTACCGCAACTGTTGTAAGGACGAAAATCACCCTGACGGTTTGACCTAACGATCCATATCTTGAAGCTTTCACCATAACCTCCCATTGGCCAAGGATTCTCATAGCCATAACGGCTATAGTACTTAGCAACTTCACCACCTTCCAGAATCCAGTCTGCTGTAGCAACAGTCAGGACACTATCATCAGTAAAACTGCACTTGTCACTTAAGAACTCAAAGTCCTTCGTCTTGATGTTTCCGAACTCGTAGATGCTACCTACGATGTCACCAATAATACTACCTATCATATTGCTATTCTATTTACTCAAGTCCTTGATATCAGCCGTCCCAATCCACAAAGTCTCCTTCACATGTAATACACGCGAAAGTGGGCTGAATTGGAGATGTAGGTAATCACTATTGTAATACTTTTATTCACATGGAAGATTCTTGTATTCTTCATTTATCTGTTGGATTAATGTATTACGAAGATAATCAACACAATTATCTATCGAACATATTTTTTCAATTCTGTATCGTCCTTCCCTAAAAGTAAATCCATCATTAGGTAGTTCTTCTAAGAACTTTAATATTGACTCTGTATCATTATTGTTACGCCTAAAAACACTTATATAATGACTTTCATCATGTTTGGAAACAATATATATGGCTATGTCCAATACCGAGCTTTCTATAACCACACGGTCTTGTTCTGGAATATTATACCAAACCTTCCAAAGATTTGTCTTCTCAATAACATCCCCGTTTTCAGAACAATCACAATTCCAATTTCCTCCCAACTGATAGAGCAGTTTAGCATTCATTACAGAGAAAGGTTTACTCCACAAGGACTTACATAATTTCCACTCTTCACCCCAACGATTGATTCTTTTATGGTTACAATATTCAAGGAGAAAATCATGCTTGATGAAATCATAGTATTGGTATTTGACATCCGTAAAACTATCACATAGAATTTTCTGTCTTTGCAATAATTGTTCATCTGTCATCTCATTACCTAATTCAAATAATGTGTCAAGATAGTCTTTGACTTTATCCTTGTCATTTGTAATGATTGTTTTCCACTCATCCGGAGAGTTTCCAAACGTTAGCCCCTTATAATAGTATGGATAGTTTTCTAACTTAAACGTCAGAAGCGAACGTCTCGTAAAATCATTAATGTCCTTATTGAACACTTTGGAGAAGCGGTCATAATAGTTGTTGAAAAGATTTAAGTGAAATTGACAGTTTACATAACTCCATTGAATCAAACACATGATTTCACCCTTTAGGACTGGGTGCTCCTGAGCTTTCCAAAAAGCATTCTCTATTTCCTCTCGAAAGGCTTCGTTCTCTTTATTCTCGTTCAAGATACATAGTTTGCTTTTCTCCTCCTCAGTTAAAATTATACTTGATACTTTTCCAAATGTTAGTATGTCAACAACGTCCTTGCACTTATTTGCGATTTTGACAACCTCTTCAACCAAGTCATTAACATTTTTGGATACATTATCAATTCCAGATAAATTGTTCACAAACTGATATAGTCTGACTGTGCCTCTATTTTCCCATCCACAATTGTTTATTTTACAATATTCAATAACAGGAAGAAGTCTGAAACAATCTATTTGTCGCAATGCTCGAACTTTCGCTTCTCCAAAATCTTCTTCTTTGGGAGATAAGAATCCTTTGTCCAAAAAGCCCATTGATTCAAATATTCTTTTGAGAGCAAGCCAATACTGCCATATTTCCTCAAAGGATATTTTTTCGTAATCAAATTTGTACTTACCTTTTGCTAACGCATTCTTTCTAATATCTTCTTTTTGCATATCTTCTTGCAAAAAAACATGGATGATACTTATCCATCTCAAGAACTCCGTAAACCCAGCATCAGCCGTATCATTACCATTGTCTTCAATTCGGTTCTGCCAAAACCAATTCTCCATAATCTCCCATGCTTGTGGAAGTGTAATGGCTTTCCCATCAATCATTATCGGTTTAAAATCCTCATTTACTTTGGCCTTCATCACCAAAGGTTTCAAATTCTGAGTAGTAGATAGTGGTTCTCCTGTTGTGTTGATGACAACAAAGGTCTCTTCTCCATTCCTTCTGTTTTCCATATCATAATACATAAAGGTAAGGCGATGAATGAGGAAATCGCCAAAACTAACAATCCATTCTTGAGGACGTGCTTGCAGTACATTCCCTATGACTGACAGCGCCTTTATCATGCTTTGAATAGTAGGATCAAGATCGTATTCTGTGTAATACCAAGGATTTGTGCTTTGGTTTATTTGTGCAATGTCCTTTATGTAATAGTTCTTATATTTTGTATCATCAGTAATAAAGAAATGACAAACTAAGTCACTCATAAAATATAATGAGCTTTCTCTAATGGCATAATTCAAATAAGGTTCGCGATCGTCATTCTTATACTCAAAATCTGAAATGAGATATTGCCTGAAAAAATTCTTTTGGGAATATTTGTTGAGCATTCCAAGTATAAGAAATAGCGTGGTTATTCTCTGCTGGCCATCACACAATTGTATCTGATTTGCTGGTGATTCATAGCCATAAATCAACCCTAAATTTAGACGGGAAGCACTTTCCCCCTCATACAAGGAAATCAATGTCTTAACGAAATCCGTAACAAGCTCTTTTTTCTCGTTTGTATGGACTGCATCGCCCCAACAATAATCACGTTGCAGATCTGGTATAACGATTTTTCTTTCGCCAGAGAATAATTCTGAAAGGGTGTATGTTTCACCTGTTATGAAGTTTATCTTATTTTTTTTCATAATAGTTTTCTTTTATCTTTTTATAATACTCTATAAAATCATCTAATATCCGTTGCTTATTTACCGCAATATCCTTCCCATTCCATTCTGAATGAGCAAACAAATAAATTGTATGCAAAAGATGACGGCTGTTAAAATACTCTTTTATATTTGTGTCAAAGAAGAGCATTTTTTTCTCATTAAATAAACGGTTGCTAAAAGATGAATTATCACCTTTATATAAAAGTACTAAATTTCCAATACTATGTTCTGATGTCACTCCAGACCCATCGTTTAATTTGATTTCATCTCGCTTGCACGTGAAGAATTTTTCTTCTCGTTTTTCTCCATCGCCACCAACCCAATAGCCGTCTGCATCTTGTTCATTTTTCACGAAATGGCCTACTTTAGACTTTGGGTAGATATGCTCTAGCGACCTATTACCATTGTCCCAAATGGAGAAATCAAAATAACGTCCTTTTCCTCCATTTTGTTTGTTATCCTCATCAATATTCAGGCGTAGAAGAATACGGAATGCTGATTCCTTATCATTTTCATACAAAAAATCATCTGACAACTTAGCTAGCATTTCATCACGCTTCTTCTCAAACATTTCATAGTTTTTCTCTATGATTTCTTTATGTGTCATCCCAATGAATGCGCTCGCGTAATAGTCCGGAAGATAAGAAGGAAGAAATTCGTCATTGAAATAACTTTGAACAAATGCTTCTCTGTTGTCCAGATTCATCAATCTAAGTATAGCTCCTATCTGATTTCTGGTTATCGGATTTCTGAAGGCATCTTCAAACTTCTTCTGTAGCCTTCTCAGTTCACAAAAGGTATCTTTCGCCTCTTTGGCGTTTTCATTTTTGAGAAAGAGATTCTTAAAACTATCGAAACAAAATTTTACATTCTTAATTGTGTTACATTTCTTCCAATAGGTTACAAGAAGCAATCCCATTGGTCCTTGAGTTTTGAAAATAGATTTCACATCATCATTATTCCACCAATGAAGCCATTTGTCCCAATCTCTTGCATAACGGCTTCTCAAGGAATTATTTTCCCATTCATCAGGAGTTAACAGAGAAGGCGAGGTGTCGTCAGGGTTAATGGATGCTAAACGTAATATTTCTGCCTTGATGATTTCTTCTTGGAGCATATCTGCTTTACTACCATTCATCATGGTAAATACGTTTGATGCCTGTTCCTCTGGTATGTCAATATACAAAAACTTTACGTGAGTCAATAAGAATTTCATAAAAGAATATTTATCAAGATCCTTAAAAACCTTTGTCTTCTCAGAAATGATGCTAAGTGTCTTGTTGAAGAAAAAGACATCCTGAAATTCTTCAGAATCCACATTTTGGCTATTATTCAGATTATCTAAATAGCGTTGTGATTCGTCACGTATTTCATATTTTATATCAAACTTCTCTTTATAACCAAGTGACTTCAACAATAAGTACAAACAAGTTGTGCGTTGCTGGCCATCTATAAGGATAATCTCATTATCTTTCTCCGTCACAGTAAAACCTTGAAGAAAGACATCTTTGGAATTTTGGAATCTTAAAATCAGATCATCTATAAGATTTGTAACAGAATCCTTTTCTCCAACTCGGTTCTTGCCCCATACATATCCTCTTTGGTAATCTGGAACAACAAAGGGTTTCTGTTTCCCTAAATACTCTTCAAGTGTTATCGTTGCTGTCATATTATTAATAATTTAATCCAACTTCACAAAAACAAAATCATTTGCCAGCTACCTCATGTATAGCAATTAATGCTTGGATGAACTTGGGCAAGGCCGTGGCTCTGTCTTTTTGCAAGAAATTTCTTGAGAGTGTGTAACCTGTATCATCGATTTTCGCCTGTATTTCTATGTAATAAAGAGTGAGCGAGACTTTCAGTTTGCAATCAAACGTGATTTGGGATTTGATCTCCTCAGTAATCTCATTGATCAACGCATCGTCTTGAGCTTTACTGATTCTATCTTGCTCTCGATCCTTTCTTCTTTTCTCCTCTAATTCTTTTTGCGTTGCCTCGTCCGCTGCCATTTTCTCTGATTTTTTCTTCAGACAGGCTTCACGTAGTGCAGTTTTCTCCTCCTGAGATAGTTGATTGTACTTTTCAACGTCCTCTTCAGTTATTTCCTCTCCGCATTCATTACAAATGAGGGTATCACCATCAACTTCTTCTCCGCAATTTGGGCAGTAAGAAGCACCAAGAGGCAAGTCTGCCCCACATACAGAGCAGGTGTTTGCCGTGTAATTAATATCTTCTCCACAATGTGGACAGAATTCTATGTCAAAATCTGCCATAACTTATTTTATTTTTAGTCCAACTTCACGAAATCAAAATCATACTTTATTTGCCAGCAACCTGCTAATGATATCATCATATTTCCCTTTGATCTTGCATGGTGGTTCCTCTTCATCAGGAAAGAGAGAATGCAAATAAGCCTTTTCATACTCTTCTGCAAAAGATTCAGGGGAATCAATATCGTTGTCTATTGCATACTCGAAGCCTTTAATGTAGCCATTATGTCCCTCAATTCCTAAGAGATTATCATCCTCAGGCCAGTACTCTTCATAAAGATTTTCATAAGCCTCAGCAATCTTATATGCTTTTCCATTTTCTATACCCTTATTGATACATTCTTCGAATTTGGAAGCAAATAGATGGCAATAATCATCAACAGGAGTGCTACGATGGTGTAGAGCATATTCCCTAGCATAAACTTCGCTCATTCCTTTTTCTATCAACGTTTTTTTGATCCTAGTGAATTCTTTTACATCTTCTATTGTCCATTTATATATGAAGAAGTTTGCATAGCTTTCGACAAAACTTGGGTCATCATCAAGGAAACGTGCAAAATGAACTAATTCATTTTTTGCCTGTTCATAACCTCGCGATTTGTGAACAGCAAAAAATGCCTCCCAGGCACTATAATCCGCATCCTCATCTAGACGGTGATAGGCGTAAGACTCTGCCCAGGTTTCAGATAGGCCAGCATCTATCTGGCCAATAAAGATATTCATAAATTTTGTTGCGATATCCAAACTGGCGACTATATCGTCTTTTTCTGGCTCAAAAGCAAGGGCAATATCATTTACAGCTTGGGTGGCTCTTTCGACAAATACTGGATAATACTTATTGTCTATCTCCATTTTGTCAAATGCCTGCTTAAGAGTCTCTTCTGCTATGGTCCATTTATTTTCGACCTCAATCATTCTGCACATTTTAGTCAAACCTTACAAAATCAAAATCATACATTCTTTAGTCATGCTCTAATGTATACATCATGCCACAAGTAGCAATATTTGAAATGAATGGTCGGAACCATGCTTCTTTATCGCACAGATTAAAGTCATTCTTTTTAATGAAACTTACAATGTCTATAATAATGTCTCTTAATTTATTTGTTTCACCATCTATGCTTTCTTGAAAGGTATCTGGAACATCTATCTGGAAATAGGAGAATGCTTCCTTGATATCATAAGACAAATCATCTATAGATTTTTCATTGATGACATAATAGGTCAGTTCTGCCGCCTTCTCAAATACATATTGTACTATGAACTTACAATCAATTTCCCAATTCCAATTTCCATCATCATAATAAGCTACATAATCAGTTATAGAATGACAAAGGCCAGCAAGACTGTTAAAAATATAACTCACCTGTTCTTGGGGTACTTTAGTTTTAGGTATTCCAGACAGAAGAGGTTTTGAAACTTCATCCTCTGCTGTCTTTACACGTTGTGAAATATAATTCGTAATTGTTCTTTGAATCTCTGGGACATCATTTTCTTGATATGGACATGGAGGTGTGTAGTATCCTACGCCTAAATCCATCTTTATTGCAAGACGACTTTCTGGATCACGATTTACAAAGAAAGCCCTTTCACCATAGAAACGCTCAAACTTTTCAAAAAGACCTTCAACGGCATCAACTCCTTCAAATTCATACTCTGTAGTAGTTGTTCTTTTATCGATCTCATTATGAAAATCTTTTTCGAGCCTTTGAACGTCAGAGTCTAATTCTTGGTCATATTCTTCATCGTTTCCCAACATTAGAAACTTCTTAATTTTCTTGTAATACTGAATTAAAAGTTCTCTCATATAAACAAAAAGATAAATACGTTTGCAAATATACAAGTTTTTATTGGAATAATCAAGAAAACTGCCACATTTTTCAAAAGGTGGGTGGAAACGGCTTCGACATACCGGCCCAACAGTCATCCCTGAACATGCTGGACCAAGGCGAAGACAAAGGCAAGGTCTAAGACAAAGGCCGGAAACGACAGTTAACACATACATATCAGTTGTCTGCCTGTATTCCGTCATCAATAAACCTTTTCCTTTAATTACAGATGAATCCTTAGATATCATAATAACTGCCTCTGCCGTTTCCATTAAGGCCGGATTAGCATCCATTGAGACGCAAGTTCCTGCCAACCCTGATTATTTTTCCAATGAGCAAATGGTTTCGTATATCGCCTGAAGATCTTCAGGAATGACAATCTTCATCAGGGAAATCCTCGCACTTTCCTCTACCTGCCAGGCCTTGAATTGTGAATGATACTCCTGGTATTTAACATGATATGCCTCACACTCGCTTTCGTATTTTCTGTTTTGCTCAATGGTCTTCTTTCCCAGTTTGCGCTTGATCTCATACTTGATGCGATTCAGTTGCTGCTCATTGGTACGATGCCATTTCTGAAGTTCAAAAAATAAATCATCCACCTTCTGCTGATCAATCGAAGGAACATAAGAGTATATGAGTGTTTCCTTTCCTGTGCCCTCCGTACTGTATGGCTTCATCGTTCGGTTATGCAATTCCTCACGGGCTTTGGAATAGACACCATCAGGATGAATATATTTTCCAATAGTGGCAGCAGTTGCCTCTAACTGTAGATTTTCGTTACGTTCACGGATATTCAACTCCTCCATGATATCATCCTCTGTAGGATTGACAGCAGCAACAGGTCTTTCAAGACTGAGGCCATTCTCTTGAAGCCAGTCATCAAAGCTTCTCTCTGTGACATCTTTTATTTCAGTCTCCTTGGCCTTGATAGCCTCGCGGATCCAGGCACAGAAAGCATTCATATCAGCAATCTCAGAGAGCAGAGTCCGAACCTCTGCCAGTTCTTCTTCCTTATAGCCTCGGCTGATGGTCTTGCCAGAATCAGCTGGGGATCCCACAATATCCACAGTTGTGGTTACAAAGTTCAGGTTTTTGAGTTTTGCCTCATTACTTACGATCTTCTCCTTCGCGATATTCGCCAGATGATTGGCGGATGTGGATGTCAGACCGTGGTTCCCGAAAAATACTTCATTCACTTTCTTCATACCTTATTATTTTATGATTCACGATGCAAAGGTACGAGAAAGGTGCGCCGATTGAGGGCACACCTTATAAGAATCTTATTATTATTGTTCAGAATTATAGGATCTCCCTTGCTATCCAAGCACAAGCCTCAGCATCAGCGAGGGCATGATGGTGGTTTTCAAGTTGATAACCGCAGAGTTTTGAAATGGTGTGGAGCTGATGGTTCTCAGCCTGTGGGAAAGCCTTGCGAGAAGCCACACATGTACACAAGAATTCATAATCTGGATAGTCCATCTGATAGCAGCGGAAGACAGCTTTTAGGCAACTTTCATCGAAGGCTTTGTTATGGGCCACTAATGGCAGGCCTTCGATGAGTGGTTCTATTTGTTTCCACACTTTGGGAAATACAGGCGCATTTTCTGTGTCCTCACGAGTCAGACCATGCACCTGGCTGCACCAATAATTATAATAATTTGGTTCTGGCTGAATCAGGGAATAGAAGTTATCCACGATCTCGCCATCCCTTACAATTACCACACCAACGGAGCAGACACTGGTACGCTCGTTGTTGGCCGTCTCGAAATCTATAGCAGCAAAGTCTCTCATTTGTCATTCTTGTATTTGTTCCACATGTGCTCTGAAATCTCTGCCAGTTCTGCACGGAACCATTTGGGCGAGAGCACTTCGATGTCGCTGCCCATTGTCAGAATCTCCTGACGGAAATCGAATGTCGGGCGTAGGCGGACAGTGAAGATGCTGTATTCATCATTGCGTTCAATCTCCTTCTGTGTCTGATGAAGTGTAAGCGTGCGGAGATAGTTAGCCTGGCCAGCTGCCACTTTGAATTTGACAGTCTCGACGTCGTAGTTTCGATCAGCAATGATTCCAAAGCAATCTTCGAAATACTCTTCTGCCTTGAAGTCCTCTGGGTAATCGAAATGGAGGGCGGTGGGCTCTAACTCGTGAACGCGATCTAGAGCATAGATCATCACCTTATCAAGATAGGGGCTGCGGGCCACCAAGTACCAACGCTGTTTGAAGGCTTTCAGGCAATAAGGCTCTACCGTGAATGTGTTGGCCTCATCGCGCCAGAAACTCTGATAGGTCATTTCGAGCACAGTATTCTTTTTCAATGCTTCGAGAATGACAGGCAGAAATTGCTGACCATCAGGAATCTCCTCGAACAGGATCTTATCCTTAATACTGGCACTTTCCATCATCAGATTACTGACAGTCAGGGTGTTGAAGAGCCAACTGCGCATAGAGCCGTTTCTCAGGTCATCTGCATTCTGGATGAAGAAGCGGTATTGTCCGCAATTCTCATTTTCAATGATGAGGCCAAACATTTCCTCAATTTGAATGCGCCATTTGTGGAAGGTTCTTTTGGGCAGTTCCTTACCTTCGCTCATGTCATTATCCATCCAACGACGATTGACGTCCTCGAACGAAATCTTCTTGGCTTTGTAGATGGTTTCCACCAGCCAGACATACTTGTTTAACAGATTCTTTGCCATACTTTTAATGTTTAGACGCTGCAAAGATACAAAAAACCTGTGCAAAAACAAGGCACAGGTTTATTTTTTTTGCTTTAATTTCAATTTTATATTTAAAATCTTGTTTGCTGAATGGTTCGGGCAATTCGTTGAACGGATTTGTCGGAGTCAGAAACTCTCCTTACCTTTGTCTTCGAAAACGAGAACAGGTTGCACCTCAGCAATTACGAGTGAACTCGATTGCATTCAGTCCCTAACTTTGCAAGCGATAATTATATGTTCAACTCTTAAATTATTTGCATATGGAAGCACAAATAGCAAAAAATGGTGTCGTTTCTGAAGATTTTTCCAAAAAAGTTTGGAAAATGTTCATCAATTCGTTAACTTTG
>JAEEGL016640232.1_pt1 | contig 10664 bp, 11 predicted proteins | sample 9134231 | NCBI WGS metagenome assembly JAEEGL01 (sample SAMN16246548, study PRJNA631951) | gut metagenome | biome: gut microbiome; feature: rumen; material: fiber-attached | host: Bos | place: Iran: Karaj | collected 2018-10 | reverse complement strand
CTGTCATCCTGTTTCACCACCGTTTTTTCTTTGATTATAGCACATTTCACGGCAGCTGTAAATTGACAGAATCACAGTTTTTCTGCGATGAACTTTTGCTTTCAACTTTGTGGATTTTTCAGAAGGACTGAATAGTTACAGATTCAGTTCAATTCAGCAGGTCTTTTCGGAAGAAATGACCTTGATTCAGATCAATGTGTGAGATATGATATTAACCGCAGTGCCTTCGACAAAATTGAGTCCTATAAGTCCATTTGAAGCGGGTGATCCGTAATGAAATCATTTACTGTGACGGAGTTTCAGTCTATTGTGCCTGAATCGGTTTCAAATGCTGATCAACTCGGATACAAAGTAATTCCCCGTAAAGCCTTCGACGCATTGAAAACAATGATCCAGACTGATTCTAGTGAAAGCGGCCAGGTGCTTGACTTTCTTCGGTATTCATATAAAAAAGGCATCGGCGAAATAATCACTGCACGCAATTATGTCGGCTTGATTATGACAAATGACGGCACGACCATTGAGATTTTGCCAAAGATAGCCGAGCATCAGAATGAGGCTGATGTCAAAAAACTGCTTATCCGAATGCTCAAAACGCTGAAGGATTCTCCGTTCAAGACAATGCAGACAGCCAATGTCAATACCGAGAAAATGCCGCTTCTTGAAGCTTTCATTCGGATGTTCATCAATGAAGTATCCGCCTTGATCAAGCGCGGATTGAAATGCGGATACCAAACCGTGCAGGAAAACACATATACATTCAAAGGAAAGCTAAAGGTTGCCGAACACATCAGGTATAATCATTCGCATAAGGAACGCTCCTATGTTGAGTATGATTCCTTCGAGCTAAACCGTCCTGAAAACCGCCTGATCAAATCAACAGCAGCTATGCTGTATCGTCTGACAGGCAATCTTCGGAACAAGGCAGATCTCAACTCAATCCTGTTTGCCTTTGCAGATGTTGAACTGTCAGCAGACTATGATACCGACTTTCAAAAAGTGTCGCCTGACCGGAATATGTCAGGATACAGTATGGTTTTACGATGGTGTCGTGTGTTTTTGAAGAAACAAAGCTTCACTTCATTTTCCGGAGAGCAGATAGCACTTGCAATTTTGTTCCCGATGGAAACGCTGTTTGAAAGCTATATCGTAGCTATTCTGCGAAAGAACAGTCAGGATGCACTATATTCTGTGAAGGCACAGGATTACCGATATAATCTGTTTGATACACCACAGCGTTTCCGCTTAAGACCGGATATTGTTCTGGATTTTCATTCTGAGAAACAATATGTTGTTATGGACACCAAGTGGAAAATGCTATCGTCTGCCAAGCTGAACTGGGGCATATCACAAGCAGACATGTATCAGATGTACGTTTATCAGAAGAAGTATAATGCGAAAAAGGTCATTCTAATATATCCGCATTCAGATTCGGTATTAGAACAGAGCCTTCAGCCTTTCCAGTCAGACGATGGTGTAATTGTTCAAGTGGTGTTTGTCGATCTGCTGCGTCAGGATCATGAAAAGGCAATAATGGACACGTTATTAGAAGCTGTTGATTAAATGATTTATTTTTAAATGAGGAGATATATTATGAAAAAAGATATTTTTATTTCATATCGAAATGATGGAATCGGAAACAATTTTGCCACAAGAATCACGAACGATCTGGAGCAGCAGGGATACAGCGTTTATTTTAATCCCAAAGAAGCAAGAAGCGGTGATTTCCCGGACAGACTTGAACAAGCCATTGCCGAATGCAAAGACTTTATCTGTGTGGTGACAGACGGCTACCTGGCAAGTATAATATCTAATGATAATGTATGCTGGATCAGAGAGGAATTGCTAAGTGCAGAAAGAAAAGGTAAAAATATAATTCCTTTGCTGGTAAATGGTGCAAAGATGCCCGGAGATGCGACCGTACTACCGGAGTGTCTGCGCTTTTTCCCGAAAATCGATGCTTTTGTTTTTCCGGAACAGTATATCAATTCTCCGTTTAATCTGTTGTGTGGCACCCTTCTTTCTAAAAATGACGGGACAAGCGGATTTCGAGATGTTGAAAACAGCAGCAAGGTGTTTGATCCCAAACAGTCTTTAGATGATATTCTGGAAAAAGCCGAAAACGGCGATGAAAATGCTATGCTTTGTGCAGGAATATACTATTATTGGGGCATATCTGCCGGAAAAGATGAACGCAAAGCAGCAAAGTGGTTAAAAAAAGTATCTGAATTAAACGGCGATCAGGCATCTATCGCAGACAAATTCATTGCCCGAATGTATTATGCCGGAAGTATGCCGCGCGAAGAGCAATCCTATGAAAAAAGCTATGAATATCATTTAAAATCTGCATCAGTTGATTTATACTCAGCCGGTCAAGTAGGATTTATGCGAAGCATGGGTATCGGATGCCCTTTTGAATATAAAGAAACAGAAGATTTCTATCTTCAAATACTTGATCGACTGGACAATCCACGAAAAAACACTTTATGCCGATTCTATCTGAATCACGGAGAATTCAGGAAAGCCGCTGAAATCTATGTCACAATGGCAGAGAGTTATCCGGAAGCTGCATATCAGCTGGGTATGCTTTATAAGCGCGGCGTATTAAGTGACCCGTTTATGCCGGATTATTCCAAAGCCGCTTTTTATCTGCAAATGGCACTGGACAACGGATATATCATTGCTGCTTATGAATTGGGACTTTTATTCTTTTGCCCAACAGGAACATTTAAAAAAGATTTTCAGAAAGCGCAGAAGTATTTTCATATCGCAGCTGAAAACGGGAGTTCAGAAGCACAGTATATGTTGGGATATATGTATTTCTACGGTCATATCGAGAAGGATATTTTCAAATCCCTGAAGTACCATGAAATGGCCGCACAGCAAGGGCATATCTTATCGATAGCGTGGCTTGCTATTCTCTATCAGATCCCTGAAATACATAATTACGAAAAGGCTTTTTATTACGCGAAAATTGCAGCAGACTGCGGTGATGCTCCATCTGAATTTGTATTGGGAACACTGTATCTGTCCGGAAGAGGCTGTGATCCGGATGAGGACAAGGCGTACCTGTGCTTTCAGCATGCTGCTGAAAACGGGGCACCCGAAGCGAAGCTTTTACTGGATCAGATGAACGAATTAGGGCTTTAAGAAATCATACTTCAGTTCGCCGCTCATCTGCAAAACTGCCATTTTGACAGTTTTGCTTATCTCCCCCCATTGAATAGTGAGCCTGCAAAATAATCGTTCAGCCATCTCATAAAGTCAGCAAGGGGTTGTCCAGAAGTGACGCCTCTTTTGCTGGTAAGGGCCTATTTTCGCATACGGTTGAAAACAATCATTGATCTGAAGTACCGTTTCGGTACTTTAGCTGCGGAGCCTGCAAAGGGGTGTCCAAAACGTTCACCCCTTTGCTGTCTGCGCTCATCTCCGCCGATGCGAGGCGGGAGTCTGCGGCATCGGCTCATCGTCCGCCGGGCGATACCCGTTTGGCACATACTGCGATTCCTGCCGGTGCCGTTCTAGATTGCCGATGTATTGGAGATAGGTGCCGCCGAGAACCTGCTCGGCAAGCGTCACCCAATCGGCTGCCTCTTTCAGTTCCTGCTGTGCAAATTGCAGCGCGATGTGCAGCTTGTCTGTCGCTTCCGGATCAGAGTCGCCGCAACTGTGAAGCGCACGCTCTATGTTTCGGACATACTGCTCCTTCTCTGCCATGTCAGCACGGAGCGATTCGAGCGTCGCGCCGTTGTTGATCTTCTCATTCAGCGCAAGCAGCCGGTCAAGCTCGGCATCGTTTTGCCAGGTCAGAACGCCTTTCGGATTTTTCTTTTTCACCGGCAGATACCCTTTTGAAAAAGCAATGGTGTAATAGTACATCATCTGGAGCACTCTGTAATTCGGCGCTTTGCTGCGTTTGGCTTCTTCAACCTGCTGTTTCAGTTTGCTCTCATAGTCGTGCTTCATTGCGATTCTGTTCCGCAGCGCATACTCACTGTAATACTCGCCGAGCGATACCAGCCGGATGAAGTTCGCACCAAACCGCGGGCGCACCGCGATATATTTGCCGCGCTTCACTTCATACCCGGCTTTCTCCAACCGCTTCATCATTTCCTCAAATGACTGTGATTGCATCAGAAACTTGTCAATATCATCACGGAGCTGATCGCGCGCCGCTCGTTTCGGTCGTCGGTAGTTTTCTTCAATCTTCCGAATCTCCGTAACATAACACTTCTGTGCCTCAAAGCCGTTTTCAGTTTCGCGGAACGGAATGCCGCGCCGTTTGAGCTCGTCCTGCACAAAGGTCTGCTTTGCATCGTCTGCATAGTAGAATGACATATACGGCGACAGCCTCTGCGCCTCCAGCACCTGCGTTCTGTGTTCCGATGCAGCAAGCCGCATCTGCAAGGCGCGTATGTCATCGAGACGGTCATCGCTTCGTGATGCGCGCAGTGCCGAGGTCATGTGCTTTGCTTCCTGCGAAGATTTATACTGATCGACCGTCATATGCTGATAGTGCGCGTCCTTATCTTCCCGTGCATAACCGTGACGACGCAGAAGCTCCTCCATGAATCTGCGCTCGGATTCCTCCCACATGACCAGCTGATTCACGTTGCTGTTCTTCGGAACGAAACCCATCTCTCTCAAAGCCGCACGCATCGAAACGCCTTTGCTGAGTCCGATGCTGCGGCCTGTCGTATAGAACGGGATGAAGTCGATGTGCAAATGCGGCGATGCTTCGTCGTCATGCAGCACGGCGTTGAAGACATAGAGATTCGGATTGCGCTGCTGAAACGACTTCATGTATTCGCCGAGCATTTCTTTCACACGGTCACCGTCAGGTGTTCCCGACGGCGCGGAGTGACAGTCTCCGAATTGCACGATTGCTTCATAGTACGGCTCCTCCCGTCTGCCCTGAACGATGTGTGCGTAGTAATCCAGAATCACGCGGCATGCTTTTTTCTGTTTCGCGTTGTATTCGCGCAGTGCTTTTCCGAAAAGCTGATTGTATGCATCAACGACATCCTGCCGCCTGTAGGTGACGTTGTGCATGATGCGGGTCGGGTCAACATTCTCTGCATTGAAGTCGCGGTTGTTGTGCTGAATGTTCGCGCTGTGAACGGCACACGCACGACCGAGAGTAAAACTGATGCTCAAACTTTTCATGCTTGTCCCCCCTTTTCTCTCTTTCAATATGTGTTCGTTTTGTGAAAGAACGCAATAACGTCAATTTCAGAACTTCTTGGATACTTTACCCAATATCAGTCCTGTACCGCCTGTTTCGGCTGAACAGGACTGACCTGGGATTCGACGCTCAACCCGTCGAATGATTTTGCTCCGCTTCCTGGGAGAGTCCCAAACCCTTGCGTGTCAAACCGATCTGCGGATAATAGTCGTTCGTGAGATTCCCAAACGCGGACAGATACAAACTCGTCAGCAGAATCAGCTTCGATGCCTCTTCCTCGTAAAAGTACAGCGACACCTTTTCATCGCCGCGGTCGATGAAGGTGCGGCCGTGCAGCAGAATCTTGCGCTTGAGTTTTTCGGCATCGCGTGCGAATACGCTGTTGCAGTCCGCTGCTGGGAAACAGTCGAGCAGATACAGCAGCGCGTTGATCTGCTCGCGGGTGAGGTAGACCGGGATCGGTCCGACCCTTCGACGTGTTCTTTTCATTCGCATTCCTCCTGTCCGTCACCTGATGCCTTGGCTCTTTCTTTCAGGAAAACGAATCGTCTGTCCTCGCCCTGCACATGAAATGTCTTTGCCCGCTCAAATATCCGGCTGACGATGCGCTTCTGTGTGAGATCAGCGGGCGCCGCAAAATCGTTGAGCGTGAGATTGGTCGTGATGACACAGGGCTTCCCGCTGTGCAGTCTCCCTTCGATCAGATGAAACCGGAGCTCGTCCATGTATTCCGTCCGGCGCTCGCAGCCGAAGTCGTCGATCACAAGCAGCCCGACCGCGTTCAGCTCATCATAGACTGCGGCTTTGTCCGGATTGTTCCAAAGCTGATGTTCAATCTCCGGCACTGTGATGAATCGCGCGGACATTCCCGCATCAATCGCCGCATTCGCAATGCACGCCGCCATGAATGACTTGCCCGTTCCTGTGTCGCCCCAGAGCAGCAGCCAGTCACGGCTGCTGCCTTCGGTTACGTCCTCTGCAAATGATTTGCAGGTCTCGGTCAGTTTCCTGTTTTTGCAATCATCGGCGGGAAATGTCGCGTGAATCAGATCGGAGCCGTGAAAGCAGATCGAGCGCTGCTGTTCAATTTCATTCCGCCGAAGCCTCCCGCGCATCGCGGCATCTTCGGCTTGCATGCAGGCACACAGGCAATACACGTTTTCGTCTGAATCGGGAAACGGTCTGCACTGCTTCGGCGTATGACATCTGCCGCACATGAGCAGTCCGGTCGCTTCATCGGTGTAGTCGCAGTCCTGAATCGGAATCGCTGCTTCGGCGCGTACTGCGCAAATGTTAAGAACGTCCATCATGCTCATGTGAACACCCCTTCCAGATCGTATACCGGCGGAACCTGTGTCGGAATTTGCGGCACAGGTTCCTGTTCCTTGCGCGCCCATACTCGAATCACCGCGAGGAAATTCTTGTAATGCTTGCCCGTTGATGCCACATACTCCGAAACTGCCTCGATGCGCTGCTGCCAGTCGTTCGGAAACTCTGCCCGCAGTGTGCGCATCTCTTCATCAGTCAGGTATACATTCTGATAGCGTCCGTACTTGTGACGGACAGGCGGCGGAGCACTATCCTCTTCTATACTTACCTTACCTATACTATCCTTACCTATACTAGGTTGACAGTTGGTTGTCATTTGGTTGCCATCTGGTTGACAGCCGTCCGGCAGCCTGTCTGCAGCACAGAGAAACGGAATCAGCTCGCCGCTTCGGAACTGTGAAAGCAGCCCCTCATACATACTCGGCTGGCGCCGGTCGCTGCGAATCATGTTGTTTGCTTTCCAGTCCCAGATGTAGGTTACCAGATCGGCGTTGAGAATGACGATAAAACCCTTTGCAGCCAGCAATTTCAGATCGTCCTCACTTGCGCCGGTCATCCGCATGACCGTAAACGCCTCAACGATGCCGGAATCATCCGCGTGCATTCCGAGATCGTAGTAGAGCAGCCGGGCGGTCTGCCCCATTTGCAGGAAGCGGGCTGAACTGACGATTGCGCCTGAAAACATCCGTCTGTTTGCCACTTCCGCACCTCACAATCTGACCGGAATCGGCTGAAGGGGGCCCTGATTCGGGGCGTCCTTCTCCGGCTCGGGAATGGACGACTGGTTGAAAAAGTCCGCCATGCTCTGCACATTGATAAGGATTTTGCCGCGCCCGACACGCACCGCCTTGACCGCACCGGTCAGAGCGAGCTGGCGGCAGTAGTGCCGGCTGATGCCGAACATCTCGGCGCACTCGATAATACCTTTCATAACGGGGACATTCATCTGCATCATGTTCAATTGTACCTCTCTTTCTCTTTCGACGGTCAGAACCTTCTGCTTCTTGCTGCATCAGTTGTCAATCGACTTGGCAGCGGCAATCTCATTGATGATCTGCGCGATCTTCCGGCACTCGTCCTCCGGGAGCTCCGTGCGAAGTTTTCTGGTCATGGTCGGCTCCGAGATGCCCATTGCCAGCGCGATCTCCCAGAGATAGACGCCCCTCTTTGCTGCATACTCCCTGATTTCCTGATTTGCTCTTCTCATGATAAACCTCCCTCTTCCTCATTCTGCTTGCATCTTCCTTCATTTCATCTCACATTTTTTGCATTACCCCCTTGACAAATCATCATAAATCTGTTATAATGCAGATAGTGATGATTGGCGATGATGCTATTTTATCACGCCAATCGCAATTTGTCAAGCAAATTTGCCAATGATGTATATTTGAATTTTTAGAATGGAGGTATACGCCAAATGGACTTAAATGTATTCACAGAACGCGTAAGGGAATTGCGCGGCAAGCGGTCACAGCGCGAGGTTGCAGAGGGAATCGGAATCACACAGCAAACCTACGGGCGCTACGAGAACGGTGCCCGCCGCCCTGATCTGGAGATCATCGAGCGAATGGCAGTCTTTTTTGAGGTGTCTGCCGACTATTTGCTGGGATTGCAGAACGTTCAGACACCAGACTATAACATTCAGGCTGCAAGCGGCGTTACCGGTTTATCGCAGGAAACGATAGAGCATATCTGGAACCTGATCGGCAATCCGATGTTTCCGGAAGCCGAGTATCTGCTGAATATGATTATTCAGAATATCACGCCGGGAATGCTGATAAACGCCATCAAAGCGCATGACAATGTCATGAAAATCTACATGCTGCGTACAAAGCTGCTGCAAAAATACTGCGCCGAGAAGCAGGTTGATCTGCCGCTGTCACTGATCAAAGCCGATGAGTATGACTTTTCCGAGGCAAAACGGCTTGGACTGGCGGAAGAATTGTGGGATTTCAGTCAATATTTCGATATGACGCTGATTCTGTATTACGAATCACAGTTCCGTAAGCCGGAGTCTGATTCCATAGAACAGGAGCTGGTCCATGAGGCACAGAGCAAAGAGTACGCCAGTCTGCAAATTGATCTCTCCCGTCTGATGCGAGCAAGTTTAGAGGGCGATGTTGTGGACAGGATGCGCAAGTTGGAACAGGAACTATTCCAGAGCGGAGAGTTCCTGAATGATGCCACCGAGGAAGTCTTCAGCAAGATCTGTGATGAGATTCTCAACGTGAATGGGGAAGATGTTTGGGAACGGATAAGAAGCATGGAGGAAGATGGCGATTCGGAAGAGTCAGAATGATCTCTACAAACGGACGACGAATGATCGGAGAGGAGTGTGCTTATGGCAACGATTGACAAGCGCGGCGATACATACCGCATTCGTATCTACCGCGGCAGTGTGAACGGAAAACGGCTAAAGCCCTATGTCATGGAATGGACGCCTCCGGAGGGCATGTCGCCAAAGAAGATCGAGAAAGAACTGAATCGTATTGCTGTTGAGTTTGAGCTGAAATGTCGAAACGGCGAGGTTTCCGCTGTAGGTGATCCCAAACTCGCCGATTTCTGTCAAACCTACCTCGATATTCAGAAAAACAACCTTGCGCCGCGTACTTACGAGTTCTACGCGAACCTGATCCGCGATCTCATCGTACCTGCACTTGGTCATATCAGACTCTCGGAGCTGCGCCCGGCTCATGTACAGAGATTTGTACAGCAGGTTCAGAACATACCGAAGCCGGACGGCGGCAAGCCCTCTGCAGCGACTGTCAAGCGCAAGATATCGTGCCTGCAGGCAATTCTCCGGCAGGCAGTCAAGCTTCAGATCATCAAAGACAATCCTGCTGATGCTAAACGCCTGTCCATGCCGCAGGTAGTCACCGCGAAAGTTGATATTTTCACCAAGCAGGAAGCTGCACGGATGATCGAATGTCTCATGGATGAGCCGATCGAGTTTCAGGCACTGATTCAGATTGCGATTGCCTCCGGCGCACGGCTCGGCGAGATTGTTGCCCTGAAATTCTCCGACTTCGATTATAATCGGTGCCGTGTTACTTTTCAGCGCGCAGCATACAAGGTCAAAGGCACGCCGGTCGGCCTGAAACCGCCGAAAGACAACGACGTCCGCACCGTGACGATCTATCCGGAGGTCATCGAACTGGTTGAGCTGCTGCATGAGGAGAAACGGAAGCGGGCAGAGGAGCTCGGCACCGAATGGCATGAGGGCGACTGGCTGTTCACCAGATGGAACGGCATGATCATGCACACACAGACACCGAGCAAGCAGTTCTCCAAGTTTCTTGAACGGCACGAGTTACCGCATCACAAGTTCCACAGCCTGCGTCACACGTCGGCGACGCTGCTTCTGTATTCCGGCGTAAATATCCGGCAGGTACAGGAGCGCCTCGGCCACGGCTCACTGAAAACGACGCAAATCTATCTTCACAGCATCCAGGAGGCGGACGAACAGGCGGCATGTGCCTTGCAGTCCCTGCTCATCAAGCAGCACAGGAAGCCGGCCGTTGATTCCGGAGACGAGGAGCAAAAAGTAGAATAAAACACCGAGGGATTCACCGAAAAGTGAATCCCTCGACTTCTTCATGTTCATAACTTCCCGTAATTTGCCTTATGCCTACTGCGAGCAGATTGGCAAGGAAATTCGGGATATTTCGGACGAGATACCTTTTGAGATTCCTGATTCGTGGGAGTGGTGTCGTTTCGGCACTATTATGGTGAATCGTGATTCTGAACGAATCCCCTTATCCGTTGCCGAAAGAGAAAAACTTGACAAGATATATGATTACTACGGAGCATCAGGAGTTATTGATAAGGTTGATAAGTACCTTTTTAACAAGCCTTTGTTGCTTATTGGAGAGGACGGGGCAAATCTTTTACTCCGAAGTAAACCCATCGCATTTATAGCTAAGGGTGAATACTGGGTTAATAATCATGCTCATGTGCTTGATACCATCGGCGGTTTGTACATGGAATATATCTGTGCATATATAAATGCAATGGTAACTGTTCAGTCCCTACACCTGCTATATATTGTACCGATACCAATAGCTTTTCTAAATATAGTGGTTCATAAACAGATAAAACCAATGATATACAAAAAGAAGGACTGTTTTGTGTGTGACTAAACGACTTGCTT
>JAEEGL016194715.1_pt1 | contig 10664 bp, 9 predicted proteins | sample 9134231 | NCBI WGS metagenome assembly JAEEGL01 (sample SAMN16246548, study PRJNA631951) | gut metagenome | biome: gut microbiome; feature: rumen; material: fiber-attached | host: Bos | place: Iran: Karaj | collected 2018-10 | reverse complement strand
GGCAGATCGGCAGGCCGCTGTCTTCCACGGCCGCTTCCACAAGCTTTTTCAGGTAGATAGGATTCGCATAGGCGCGGGCGCCCTTGGACACCTGCAGGATCAGCGGCGCGTTGTTCTCACGGCCCGCTTCCACAATACCCTGAATGATCTCCATATTGTTTACGTTGAAAGCGCCGATAGCGTAGCCGCCGTCATAAGCCTTCCTAAACATTTCCTCACTGGTTACTAAAGGCATATTCCGCCCTCCTTAATTCTTAAACTGTTTTTATTGTACCACAGAAGCGCAAAAAAACAAGCCCTCGGTGCTGCAGGTCCGTGTCAACTTATTGTAGGAGTTTTTGGTAAGACTACCAGTGTTTCTAATTTCCTTTTTTTGATTCATCTGATAACTGCAGTCAATCGGACACATCGAAATACAATGAAACACTATTCTTTTTCTTCATCCATTTCAATACCCTCTCTCAATAAATCTCCACTCGCCGCCGTCCGTGCGGGCCAGCCACCAGGGCATTCTTCCTGCCCGGGTTCCTCCCGGCACCTCAAAATCGCACCGGAACATGATGCACTGGGTAAAGACCTCTATTTCCTTGCCGCCCTTTTTCATCTCCGCTTCTATCATCCGGGTAATGTTTTTCTCATTGCATTCATCATCGGACGAATAGGAAATGCTGTACAGCTTGCTTCCCAGCAAGGTCGTGTTGAATTCCTTCAGGATCACCTGGATGGCGGCATCCATATCCTCCCTGGAGTAGAGAGAAGATGTTCCGTAGTTGATCTCGACGTCTTCTGTTTTGACCTCCGGGCTGCTTCCGCAGCCGGCTACTGCAAATAGGAAGGCCAAAGATAACAGTATTGCAAACACTCTTTTCATAGTGACCTCCTATGATTCTTTTTATCCGTTCTGCATGAAGAGATAATCCCTATGACAATAATATACACTGCTATTTTGTACCGGTCAATTCTATCAACGTTTTTTTTGCGCTGTGATGTTTTTGTCCTTATTTTTGTCCAATTTCATCGGTTTCCACTGCCGCCGTCCGGGCGGGCCGGCCACCAGGGCATTTCCGGCTCACTCATACCGTTTCAGCATCTCATTGATCCTGGCAAAGTCGACCCGGCAGCTCCCGCCCGAGATCCGGAGCGTGACCTGATCCGAGAAGGTGTAAGTCTCTGGAAGCTCGTCATGTTCCAGATCATAGACCGTGACCCGCTTCTTCTCCGGATCCACGATCCAGTATTCGCGGACACCGGCCCGCCGGTATTTGCCCAGCTTACGGAACATATCGTGATACCGGTTGGAGGGGGAAAGGATCTCCGTGATAAAATCCGGCGCCCCGTTGACCCGGCGGATGTCGCGGTCATCATGGCAGACGATCAGCAGGTCCGGCTGGACCATGGTGTAATCGTCATTGTCCAGGCGAACATCGAGAGGAGCAAAAAAGAGCCGGCAGCTTTCATGAGCAGATACACAGGGATAGAGCTGGACACTCATCTCGAGTAGGATCGCCTGATGCACTTCGCTCGGCGCTGCCATATCGTAGAATTCGCCGTCGATCAGCTCCACCCGTTTTTCATCCGGCAGAGCGTAGTAATCCTTCAAAGTTTTCAAACGGTCAGCCCCCGCCAGTGCTGCCCTTTCCCGGACCATTAGCGGCGGAATGGTGTCCGGAGAATAGATGACAACTTTTCCTCTTTCAGTCTCGATTTCTATCTTTCCTGTAAGGGCTTTTTCCAAGGCCTCGATGGTCCTCCTGCGCGGGGCCTTGGTCTGGCCGGCAAAGATCTTCTGGACGGTGCCGAGCGGGACACCGGATTTTTCGGCGATCATCTCGTTGGAGTAGCCGAGTTCTTTTTTCTTCTGACGCATTTCTTCTATAGTCATGATTGCCTCCGGAAGGATTGTTCTTTTGGTTATATTATACCGTTTTAGAACCGTTTGTCAACCGAAATGTTTCCGTTTATATCAATTTCTGCCAGTCGCCCCCTTCCGGCCGCCGAGCGCGCCGGACAATACTTTCGAAGCACGTTGGAGCGCAGCGACCGTGCTGAGAAAGTTTTCGTCCCGGCAGCGAAGGCGGAAACCCCTCCGGCCCTTCGGGCCACCTCCCCTATGGAGGGGAGGCGGGGGAGGGTAAGGCCTTGTCAGGGCCCTGTTTTTTTGCTATGATAAGCTCAATAAATCGACTCGTGAGGTTTTGCATGAAAGAAACCAAGACTTATACACCCGAAGAACTGCGCTACCTGACTCTGTTAGCCAGAGAATTCCCTACCGTCCAGGCAGCCGGCCGCGAGATCATCAATCTGCAGGCCATTATGAACCTGCCCAAGGGCTGCGAGCACTTCATTTCCGACGTGCACGGCGAGCACGAAGCCTTCCGTCATCTGATCAATGCCTGCTCCGGCGTGATCCGGGCCCGGATTGATGAACTGTTCGGCGACTCGGTCTCCCTGGAGGACCGCGACCAGCTGGCCACCCTGATCTATTATCCCAAGGAAAAGCTGAAGCGGATCCTTCCTACGCTGAAGAATCCGGACGACTGGTACCGCATCACCCTGCACCGGCTCGTGGAACTGGCCCGTTCCGTCACAGCGCGCTATTCACGCTCCAAGGTGCGCAAATCGATCCTTCCGGACTATGCGTATATTATTGAGGAACTTCTCCAGACGCACAGCGAGGAGTCGGATAAGCACGATTACTTCGAAAACATCATTTCTACGGTCATCGAGATCGATCAGGCGGACAGCCTGATTCGCGCACTGGCAGAGCTCATCAAACGCATGGTGGATCAGCTCCATCTGGTGGGCGATATCTTCGACCGCGGCCCGCGGGCAGATGTGATCCTGGACGACCTGATGCGCTATCACAACGTAGATATCCAGTGGGGCAACCACGATATCCTCTGGATGGGCGCCGCCTCCGGCAGCCGCACCCTGGTCGCCACGGTCGTTTCGAACTCCATCCACTACAACAACCTGGAAGTCATTGAGACCGGCTACGGGATTTCTCTGCGGCCGCTGTCCGTGTTCGCCAATGAAGTCTACAAGGACTGCGACGTCTCCTGCTTCAAGGTGAAGCTGACCGGGGACGCCGCCTCGCAGTACACGGAGAAGGACAAGCTCCTCTCCGCCCGCATGCACAAGGCCATCACCGTGATTCTGTTCAAATTGGAGGGGCAGAAGATCCTGCGACACCCGGAATACGGCATGGATGACCGCCTGCTGTTAGACAAGATCGACTATGAAAACAAATGCGTCACCGTCCGGGGCGTCACCTGGCCGCTCGCGGACACGGATCTTCCCACGGTGGATCCGGCCGATCCGTACACCCTGACCGCAGAGGAAGACAGCGTGATCCGTCAGCTGACGGCCTCCTTCATGCACAGCGAAAAGCTGCAGGCCCATGTGCGCTTCCTGTATTCCAAGGGCAGCTTTTACAAGATCTGCAACGGCAACCTGATCTTCCACGGCTGCATTCCCATGAGTCCGGACGGGGAGCTTCTTACCTTCACGCTGGGCGGCAAGGAACGCAAAGGCCGCGCCCTGTTCGATTACGCAGACAAGGCCGCCCGCCAGGCATATTACTTCAAAGCCGGATCGCCGGACAAGGAACGCGGCATGGACTTTCTGTGGTTCCTCTGGGCCGGGCGCAACAGTCCGCTGTTCGGCAAAGACTGCATGACCACCTTCGAGCGCCGGCTGATCAGGGATGAGGCCGCCTGGACGGAGCCGAAAAACGCCTATTACAAGCTGTACGACAACAGGGAAATCTGCGAGCGCCTGCTGGCCGAATTCGGGCTGGAAGGTCCGCACTGCCACATTATCAACGGCCATGTACCGGTAAAGACCGGCAAGGGAGAAAGCCCCATCAAGGGCGGCGGAAAGCTGATCGTGATCGACGGCGGCTTCTGCAAGGCCTATCAGCCCACCAGCGGAATTGCCGGATACACGCTGGTCTTCAACGCCGAGCATTACCGCATCGTTTCTCATCAGCCGTTTGCCGGAAAAGAAAAAGCGCTGGAGGAGAATTTCGACATCACCTCCACGCCGTTCGTGTTTGAGCGCATGGAGCACCGGCTGAAGATCCGGGATACGGATAACGGCCGCGAGCTGCAGACGCAGATCGACGACCTGAAAGCCCTGCTGCAGGCCTTCCGCGACGGCGTCGTCAAGGAAGACCACGGGAAAGCCTGAAACGACCGTTTTACTGGACGATTCGTGACAAATAGTTGCATTTGTCACGGATCTTTGCTATACTGTGGTCAAAGTTTCTGCTTATAAGCGGAGAATAAATGGAGGAATAAACCAATGGGCAAATTAGACGGCAAGGTTGCCATCGTTACCGGTTCCACGTCCGGTATGGGAAGAGAGACCGCATACCTTTTCGCGAAAGAAGGAGCCAAGGTCGTTGTTACGGGACGCAATGAAGCCCGTGCGAAGGCTGTCGTAGACAAGATCAAAGCTGACGGCGGCGAAGCGATGTATGTACTGGCCGATGCGGCTGACAGCAATTTCGCTCAGGTCATTTTTGACAAGACCATGGAAGCCTACGGCACCGTCGATGTGCTGATGAACAACGCCGGCATGCTTTCTCTGGCCCAGTTCGCCACCATCACCGAAAAGGAATTCATGGATGACATCTACATTAACGTCACCAGCGCGCTGATGCTCAGCCAGAAAGTCGCTCCGGTCATGCAGGCCAAGGGCGACGGCCACATCATCAACGTTGCCTCCATCGTCGGCTGGGCGGCTCACTGGGGCTTCGTGGCCTATGTCACTTCCAAGCACGCCATGGTCGGCCTGACCAAGGCTATGGCCAATGAACTGGCTCCCACGATCCACGTTAACGGCATTTGCCCCGGCGCGATCAAGACCGCTATGCTGGCTTCCGTGGGCGGCGAGGACGTGTTCCAGCCCATGATCGACCGCACCTGCCTGCATCGTCTGGGCGAAGGCGAAGAGATCGCCAAGGTAGCGCTGTTCCTGGCCACCACCGATTCTTCCTTCGTAGACGGACAGCTGATCCGTGTCGACGGCGGCGTGGATGTCTGATCCGTTCCGATCCCAACCGGGAAGCGCCTCACTTTGCTGAGGCGCTTTTTCTGTGCTTTCTTTTCTTCCGGGTGGATAAATGTTTGGCCTGACGCGCCGAAAGTGCTATACTGAAATCAGTTCAGCAGCGGAGGATTATCTATGATCTTGTTTCTGACCAGCAGCTTCTGCGACCGTGAAGAGGTCGCGATCGATCCGTCCAACGGGTTTCTGGACGAATTAAGAGCCTGCCTGCCTTCGAGGCTTCGGGCAGTCTTCGTCTGCTCCGATCCGGACGATCACGACATTACCGATCTTTACGCGGCTTCCACGGCGGACTGCTTTAAGCGCGAAGGCTTTTTCTTTACACGATTCGATGTCCTGGACGGACGGAACGACGTCCGGGCGGCGGAACTGATCCGCACGGCGGATCTCGTGATCCTCTCCGGCGGGCACGTGCCCACGCAGAACCGGTACTTCACGCGGCTCGGCCTGAAGGAGATTCTGCAGCATTATGACGGTGTCGTCATAGGGATCAGCGCCGGGACCATGAACTGCGCGGAGACCGTTTACGCCCAGCCCGAGCTGGACGGCGAGGCGATCGACCCGCATTTCAAGCGGTATCTGAAGGGCCTGGGCCTCACGGATATCAACGTCCTGCCGCATTATTACGACATAAAAGATCTGACTCTGGACGGCCTGCATGTGATAGATGAAATCGCCCTGCCGGACAGCTTCACGCGGCCGATCCTGGTCCTGCCGGACGGCAGCTACGTGCTGCAGAAAGACGGCGAAGAGACCGTACGCGGCGAAGCCTGGATGATCCGGGACGGCGTGATGGAGCGCATCTGCGAACAAAACGGCTCCCGCCGTTTATAGGGGAGCCGCATGGAAATCGGTTTTGAAGGAAAAGTCTATGCGGCCGTGAGGCAGATTCCGCCCGGGAAGGTCGCGACCTACGGGCAGATCGCCCGGCTGATCGGCCATCCCGGCGCCGCTCGGGCCGTCGGCAACGCCCTGCACCGCAACCCGGACAGCATCGGCACGCCCTGTTTTAAAATAGTAAACGCCGCCGGATTTCTCAGCGGCGCTTTCGCGTTCGGAGGCATTTACGAGCAGCGGGCCCGTCTGCGGGCAGACGGCGTGGAGGTCGTCAATTTCCGCGTGGATCTCAAAAAGTATCAGTGGGACGGACGCGGTTTTTCTCCAGCAGCGCCAGATATCTTTCTTCAATGTGACCGCCGATCCTCTTCCAGGTGATCGGGATCGTGTGCCGGGCCGCTTCTCCCACGGTTTTCACGCCGGGCAGGGCGGCTTGAATTTGTCTGGCAATATCTTCGGCGCTGCCGTCGCAGTAATAACCGTTTACACCGTGCTCGATTCCTTCCGCCGCACAGCTGCCGGCTACAACAATCGAAGGCGTGCCCATCAGCGCCGCCTCGCGTACGACTAACGGCGCGTTGTCATAAACGGAAGGAAAAACGAACAGATCCGCCCGGCTGTAGATGGCCATCAGCCGGGGCCGATCGGCAATCTTTCCGGTAAAGAGCACCGCATCGCCGATGCCGTTTTCTCTGGCTAGTCTTTCAAGCGCCTGCCGGTCCTGTCCTTCGCCTACCATGGTCAGATGAAACGGGACGCCGCTTTTCCGCAGAATCGCGCAGGCATCCAGCAGTTCTCTGGTTCCTTTTTTATAATCCTGCTGCCCCACAAAGAGCAGCTGCGGCACATCCTCCCGCAGGCCCAGGTCGCTGATATCCGAAACGACCTGCCGTTCCTCAACGTTGATGCCGTTCTGCATTACGACGATCGGCCCGCGGTATCCGTAACTGCGCAGGACCAGGCCGGTCCGTTCGTTAACAGCCCAGACCTCATCGCAGCCATAATAGAAATCCACTATTTTTCTGACTGCCTGCTTTGTAAGCGTATGGGAGCGGACCACACGGTATATATCGTCATAATACTTGCTGTGGAAGGTCGCAATCAGCGGGATCTTCCTCTTTTTTGCCACATCGCGGGCCATCCGGCCGGCCAGAAAAGGCGTATGGGCATGTACCAGATCGAAAGGGATCTCTTCCAGCGTCTTCCGGAAAGCCGGCTGCAGCTGCGGAATACCGAAGCGATAGGGAATTCTGGGAAGGCCCATGCTTCCATACAGCAGGGTCTCGCAGTCCGCCGGAGCCTCCGCAGTTTTATTTTCCGGCGCCACATACAGGCACCGGTGCCCCCGCCGGTTCATTTCCCGGCAGTAATTCAGCATTACGCCGCCTACCCCGTCAATGGTCGGGGGATAAGACTCGCCAAACTGACCGATAATCATTCCAGTCTCCTTTCTGTTCTTTTGGGATCTGTATGATCCATTATATCCGAACACATTCAAAAATGATAGCCGGTCAGGCTTAAGAACAGCTTAAAAAAGCTTTAAGAATTGATGAAGAAAGGTTATACTACAGACAGCAGAACAACGAGGAGGCTTTTATGAACGTCATTGACCGCTTTCTGAAATATGTCAGTTTTCCCACCACCTCGGACGAGGACAGCTCCACCTCTCCTTCCTCTCTTTTGGAGAAGGAGCTCGGCGCTTATCTGGCCGATGAGCTGAAGGGGCTCGGCCTTTCCCGGGTCCGGATGGATGAATTCGGCTATGTCTACGGCTTTTTGCCCGCCACGCCCGGGAAGGATGACTTGCCGCAGATCGGCTTTATTGCCCACATGGATACTTCGCCTGCCGTTTCCGGCACGGATATCCGCCCTCGCCGCCTGACCTATCAGGGAGGCGATATCCGCTTAAGCGAGACCGTTTCCATCCGCCGCGATGTCTTCCCCTTCCTGGACAGATATATCGGTCAGGAGCTGATCGTGACCGACGGTACCACCCTGCTCGGGGCGGACGACAAGGCCGGCGTGGCTGAGATCGTCAGCGCGGTGGCCTGGCTCAAGGAGCACCCCGAGGTCCCGCACGGTCCCATTGCCGTGAGCTTTACACCGGACGAAGAAGTCGGACGCGGCACAGAGCACTTCGATGTGGAAGGCTTCGGCTGCGAGTTCGCCTACACCGTGGACGGCGGCGCGCTGGGCGAGCTCGAATATGAAAACTTTAACGCCGCCACGGCAAAGATCACCGTGCACGGCATCAATATCCATCCCGGCAGCGCCAAGAACAAGATGAAAAACGCGGTCCTCATCGCGGCCGAGCTCGTGAACATGCTGCCGCCGGCCGAGGCGCCGGCCCATACGGAAGGCTATGAGGGCTTCTATCACGTGGGCGGCCTGAGAGCGGACGAATCACTGGCCACGCTCGGGATCATCATCCGGGACCACGACCGCGCAAAATTCGAGGCAAGAAAAGCATTTATGACGCGCCTGTGCGGGTATCTGAACGAAAAATACGGTGCCGGCACCGTCGAACTGGCCATGCGCGACGGCTACTACAACATGAAGGAGAAGATCCTGCCGGTCATGCACATCATCGAGCGGGCCGAAAAAGCCATGCGGGACGCGGGAGTGGAGCCCGTCACGGTCCCGATCCGGGGCGGCACGGACGGCGCGCGGCTCTCCTACATGGGCCTGCCCTGCCCGAACCTGTCCACCGGCGGAGAAAACTTCCACGGGATCCACGAATTCGTTTCGGTGCCCGCCATGGAAAAGATGGTACAGGTCCTGGTCGGGATCGCGAAGGCACAGTAATCCAGAAAAACAGAAGCCGGGGACTGATCCCCGGCTTTTTTATTCTTCTGTCTCTTTCAGCAGTGCCTCCGGCATCTCCCGCGGGCCGTGCAGCATCCTGACCCCGAACATCCTCAGCTTTTCCAGCGGAAAGCGTTCCGGCGGGAAGGTCCGCAGCCGGCGGATCTTCATCACATGCGTCATGCTCAGGTTTTCGTCGCTGTACGGGTAGGGGATCATCGTCTCCGTCACCCGGCACTCATAGCGAAGCGCCGAAACAGGCGCCGCGACGTACATATAGGCGGTATCCCCCGGCCGGATGCCGCGCCCCTGCTTCCAGAGGATCTCTTCTTCCTTTTCAAAGGCCGCGTCTATGTCGTAATATTTCGGATTGGCCGGCACGATCCAGGCTTTCGGCTGCGAAACGTCCCGCTGCCCGCCCAGAGCATATTTCCGGCTGGCATCGATCAGGCTGAGGATCGTTTCGTCCGGCAGCTCATCATCCAGCAGGATGCTGATCCAGTGGGCATGGTTCATATGGTAGCCCGGCCAGATCCCGGGCAGGGCGTGCAGTTCGGGGATCCGGGCCGGATCCGCCTTGAGGTTCATGACCTCCGTTAAGGGTCTCTCTTCTCCCTCTTCCGTCTTCTCCCCGGTCACCACGCTGCGGCGCACGTCCATGACAAGCGCGTACCATTTCCGGCTGGGCGGATAGCGGAAAACGGATGCCTCGGGCAGGCCGGAGAACGGGTTGTCCGGCTCTTCGCCGTAGCGGGAAAAGATCGCCTGCGCCAGCCGGTTCGCCTGCTCCGAGCGGAAAGGCCTCGGCTCCGAGCAGGCCGCCGCCGCGCGCTCCAGGACAGTCCTGTATGCCTCCCGGACCTGTGAAACGAAGGCGCCGGTGCGGGAAGCGATCTGCACCGGCAGATATTCTTCTTCCGTGCTCAGCTCCACGACCCGGCCGCTCAGCTTTCCGTCCGGGCCGACTGTCAGCTCCGCGCGGAAATCGCCGCCCATAAAGAGCTCTTCATAGTGCCAAAGCTCCCCGTCCCGGACAAAACCGAAAGGCCCGAGTGTCTCGAGCCTGATCTTTCTTCTCTGGAATACTTCTTCCTCGATCCGCATAGCTGTTCCTTATTCTGACCGCAGCGCCGCCACGGGATCCTGCCTGGCGGCTTTTTTCGACGGAATGATGCCGCCGATCAGCGTCAGGACCGTGCTGAGCGCGATCAGCAGCAGCGCGTGCCAGGGCTTGATAAAAGCCGCCACGTCCACGTCGCCCGCGAAGTGGTGGATGATCCGGTTGCCGGGGATCAGGAGGATCTCCGCGATCCCGATGCCCATCAGCCCGCTGACCAGGCCGATGATCAGGGTCTCGGCGTTGAACACTTCAGAAATGTTGCGTTTGGAGGCTCCCAGAGCACGCAGCACGCCGATCTCCTTGGTCCGCTCCAGCACGGAAATATAAGTGATGATCCCGATCATGATGGATGAAACGACCAGCGATACCGCCACGAAGGCGATCAGGACCACCGAGATCACGTCGATGATCGAGGTCACGGAGCTCATCAGCAGGCCGACATAGTCGGTATAGGTGATCTTGTCCTCTTCCTCCACCGTGTCGTTGTAGGCGCTGATATCGTCCGCCAGCAGTTCCTTCGCCTCGAAGGAATCGCAGTACAGGTTGATGGCCGCCGGCGCATCCACGCTGACCAGGCCGAAAGCGCTCATGTTCTCGTCGTAGCTGCCGTTCGCGATCAGCGTCGCGTACAGCCCTACCAGCGTCTTTTCGGTGATCGTGGTATCCAGGGCCTCATCCAGTGCGGCCGCCTTCTCCTGCTCTCCCATCGCGCTGATCGCGGCAAGCTGCTCCGGACCCGCGCCGGAGGAACGCATCAGCGACAGATAGAAGGACGCCTTCTCGGAAATGTTCCGTCCCTTCAGATAGGTCTTAACGTCTTCCGCCTTCT
>JAEEGL016141209.1_pt1 | contig 10664 bp, 8 predicted proteins | sample 9134231 | NCBI WGS metagenome assembly JAEEGL01 (sample SAMN16246548, study PRJNA631951) | gut metagenome | biome: gut microbiome; feature: rumen; material: fiber-attached | host: Bos | place: Iran: Karaj | collected 2018-10 | reverse complement strand
TCACCTCCTCTCCGTACTCATCTTTGGTAGTCCAAGGGGATTGCACACGGAAAGCTGCCTGGAAATAGGTCTCCGGAGATGTCGTGTTTCGCAGCATCAGAATTCCAGTCCAAGGCTTCACTGTTACACCGGTGGATAGCTTACCGCAAGAGAGCGTGATGGTCTTGGTTTGCTGGGGGTCATCCATTGCAGCATATACCGGTTCCACTGCCCTTGCTCCCATACCGGCCTCATTACCGGCAGCAACAATCACCTCATATTCGTCATAGAACCGATTGGTGCGCTTGCTGAGAAGCTTCTTCATCGCACGACAAGCTGCAACCGAAGGCAGGAACCAGTAGGTGTGCTGCAAGTAACTGAGAAGGCGGCTATCGGAGAATGGCATTGGCGGTTTCTCGGTCCCAAGTTTCAGCTCTGTAACGATATTCTCCGTGTATGCCCCACGAATCAAATCCAGCCACTTCTGGACGTACTCTTCGTGGAGGAAGTAGTCTTCTTCTGCTCGGAAGAACTCGTTGAGGTCAAATTCGTCAAACTCTCCCTGGGAGGCGATTTCACTAATACTGTCCGGTAGCTGGTAAGTCAGCATCACCATCTTGGGAAGCTGCGCATAGGGATTCCTTTCCCCGGTCCATGCGGCCTTTGCAGCCTGTTCGTCCGAATAAGTCCAGTTATAGATTTGCTCTTCAATGAATTCTCCGGTTGAAATCGCCCTGAATGGAGTTCCGGATAGATACAGATACGCTCCGGTACGAAGAGGCATCAAACCTTCATCGTACAATTCACGTGCTTCAAGTTCACGAACATTATCGGCATCCTCAGAGATGATGTCTCCGACCTCCTCTGCACGTTTGAGCGCCGGGTCTTTCTTGTCGTAATAATTCTTGGCGTTCTTTCCCCAGGCGCCATAGTGATACTCGTCCAGAACGATGCAGTCCCAATCCACGGTCTGAATCCACTCGTTAGTCGCCTTGATACCACCAGCGGCGTTCTTCCCCAAGACATCCTGGAATGAAGCGAAGCAGACAAAGGGCTTTCGCTCGTTTACGTAGTTGAATTCCCGGTCTTCCTGCTTCTGACAGAATTGCCATCCAGCGAAGTCTTTGTGAGTGAGCAAGTCTTCCTCCCATGCCGTTTTTACCGCAGGCTTAAAGGTCAGCACCAAAACCTTCGTCCAGCCCATTTTGAGGGCAAGTTGATAGGTTGTGAAGGTCTTTCCGAAACGCATCTTGGCGTTCCAGAGGAAATGAGGAATGAGGCCACGATTTGACGGGTCTTTCTTGAAGGACTCAAAGTAGGCCGATGTCTTTGCGACTGCTCGTTTCTGCTCCGGTCGCATCGGAAAGTCGTAGATGCGCTCAACCATCGTCTCCTTCCCCTCAGCAGCTGATGCGATAGCCTTTTCAACAGTCTTTACATCACAGACGAACCACTCTCCTTCCGGATTCTGAATGTGATTCTTTCTGAGGATACGATGGACCAGCTTGTCTGTGAACGAGGAGCCATCCTTGCGCATAGCAGGGCGCTTCAAGACGATTTCGTAAGGGATATTGCCGGTGAGATTTTGCTCCCTGACCCTTGTCTCTACTTCACGTGTTGTGTAACCGACTTTGAGCATCCGTTCGTGAGCCGGGACCCCTACGTGCTTGTAGGCATATATCATCGGAGTATCTGATACTCTGTTTCGGAGAAGGTCTTGTGCTGCCATAATACGGTTACTCCATTGGACGAATCATGGAATCAATGAATGCTATCTCCTCTTCGGTCAATCCGTATTTCTTGTAAAGCATTTCGTCAGTCCATGGATGCGAAAAATCCTGAAGTGGCACGAGTGAATATACTTTCTTATAAGCATTCTGAGTGTTTTTCATCATGTTAACCAGGTATCTGAAAAACTTAGTCTTCATATATGAAATAACATTATTAGCTATATCAGGACTATCGTATTCGCCGATAACCAAATAAGTCATATTGCAACAGGTCTCTGGCGGCGCAAGAAACGGCTTCCCTATAACGAAATATGGATAATCCCCACGCTCACCATAGGCCTTGCTTATCATAACCTTATACTTTCCGACAGCAGAATGATTTGTCGTAATATACTTCGGGTCCATGTATTGAATCCCATCTTTAAGCCATCCAAAATAATAGATGCCGATATTACCAACTGCTTTTTGGGGCCCCATTAGCTTAAACATTTTCTCCACCCCATTTTCATAGTAATTCAGTCCAAAAGGGTCTCGTGGACTTACTATTGAGTCAAATCGTTTCTCCTGGAGCGAACTAACTTTTTTAAAAATCTCAACAGCTTCGTTTTGACGGATAAATGTATCCATGCCACGTTCAAGCAATGGCCTATTTGCAAGGGTTACATTCCTATTCCTGTGAGTGAACACTTGGCAATCTCCGGAATAATCCCTTGCCCATAGAAAGTAGCAGACACCGCCAGAGATATCAATCCCAGGAAAACACTCTTCGGAATCCAAATAATCATGAAGGACTTTTATCTGTTTACATTGCAACATAGTCTCTCGGAACTTATCTAATCCAAAGCCTCCATTAAGCCATCGCGCAGGGGTAATCATGCACAAATAACGAGGAGAGAGTTTTATGGCCTGCTCAACAAATTTGTTGTAAATAGGAGTTGCTTGAGATTCAACACTGCCTGCTGTTGCCATTTGGTATGGCGGGTTTCCAATTACTACATCAAACTTCATATTTCCGAAAAAAGTCGTTGGATTATCACAATGAATGAACATGTAAGCATATTGCTCTGATTCAGAGCCCCTATCAAAAACGGATTGTGCTGCTCCGCAATACTTGCATTTCCCTTTTTCCCAAGAATGCTTCCATGATGAGTACAGAATATTCCCACTTTCTGCATTGAACGAAGACACACTATACTTTCCATTAGCGTGTTTACTGCAGTAAAGTGAGCGCCGTGACAATAGAGAAGTAAGTTCCGTAATCGCAATGCCGAAGACTTGATTGTGCATGATATGGTCAATGCGCGCCTGCCTGTCTTGAATCTGAGACTCCAATCCCCGGTCCAACCTTTTGACGATTTCACGGAGGAAAACGCCGCTCTTAGTGAACGGGTCCAGGAACGTGGTTTTCGGAGACTGGAAAAGTTCTTGGGGAAGCAGGTCCAAAACACGATTCGCCAGTTCCGGTGGGGTGAAGACCTCATCATTGCTCAAATTCGCAATGCAGTTGAGGACATCCGGGTTGTAGTTACTGCTCGCCATAGGTTGATGCGTTTATCTTCAGGAAGTGAACCGGAGCAAAAGTCTGAGCTGGAAGGTCTGAGAACAGCCCATCACTCTCATATTCGCCTACGAGATAGGAGAATTCATAGTCTCGCCGGTTGAATTTTCCGCCGCCGACATTACTCCACTCGCAGATATGAATCCACTCTCCGGAACCATCCACACGTTTGTAGGTCAAAGCATCGCCGAGGATGATGTTTTTGGAGAGGATGTAACGAACGGCCTCAATGCAGGCTTCCTTGCACTTTGTCTTGAAGAGGCTGTGATACTGTTCCGTGAAATATTCAAGCAATCTCGCCCGGCAAGCCTCCGCATTATCGGGAAGCAACTCTATGCCGTATATGCTTGACACGGCCAAGACCGCATTCTCCTCGTATTGGAGTTGAGTGTATTGCTTTGCTTTTACTCTCGCCTCGCAAATTGCAAGCTTCCGGCGAAGAATCTCAATCAGGAAATTCCCATCACCACAAGCTGGTTCCAGGAAGCGAGAATCAAGTCTCTCTGTCTCGGCTTTCACCAGGTCAAGCATGGCATTCACCTCTCTCTCGTTGGTGAACACCTCGCCGTGGGCCGCAACTCTCTCACGAGACTTGATTTGTTTTTCGTCTGCCATAATGGGTTGTATTGCTGCAACTAACAAAGTTAGCAATTTTCGTTGATTGTTTCCTGTTGATAACGTATGACTTATGGCGAAAACCTGCAAAAGTCTCACACAGAGCCCATTCCAAGGATGTGTAAAGTGCTGATTATGATTAAATTACGCAACAATCGTAATAGTTTCTCCGGAAGTCGTACAGCCGGGCGGTGGGGCGGCGGCCGGGGCGGAACTCCACCTTACTCGCCCACTCCAAGGGCTCACACAATAAAGGGAAGTTGGAGTGTTGTCGCTGCGCTATGCTGGTTATGTTTTCTCGTGTTCTTGGTAGTACTCTTGTCTTTCTACATAGTCTTTGAGATATAGTACGATACCTTGCTTTGAAATATTCCTATGGGCATTGAAGAGAATACTTTGAGACAATGCTCCTATCTTTATTTCGTTATTCTCCAAGAATTGTTGAGGATTGTCTTTAAGTAATTGTCTATCAATCTTTTCTTTCCAACTATCCAGAAAATATTTTAGACATTCATCCAAGAGCCTCTGTTTCTCTGTAAGATTATCAGTACTTGTGGAATATGTGTTCCCTGGTTCTTCAACAGAAATACTTGGTAAAGATGCCTTCGGCACAACCGGCGTAGCCACCTCCGGTAATTCTATGCCTCCCTCCGGGATACTTGTCTCAATTCCCGAAGGGTCTTCTTCTATTGTTATATTAGTTAATAAATTATCTATTGAATATGAAGTATTTAGAGTATCTGCAGTATCTATAGTATCTGTTATAGTTGTCATTTTTTCACCAATACTTTCACTTGATACTTCACTTACTCTTTCACTCTCACTCTCACCAATTCTTTCACAATATGAAGGTTTGAAGTGGTCCTTGTACTTAATTGTCTTGATGAATAAGTCCGGATTATTGCGAATGTCGTTGAATGAGTAAGCTTCGTACTTGCGGAAGCTTTCAAAGTTGATGTGTATCCGGTTGCTGGAATGCCCTTTCCCTTTCCCAACACTGAACACATTGATGATGCCTGCACGATACAAAGTGTCCAGCACCACTTTTACCAAGTTCTGGGATAAGTGCGTATCGGCTTGCAGGTCCCCATTTGAGCGATAGAACCAGCCATCTTCCTTTGCGTAAAGATTATGCAGGTTGATGAGGACGAACAACATTTTGAGGCAGTTTTCGTCCAAACAAGAGCCAAGTTGGCCAGGTACTCGTGTAAATTGATAATCTGTTTTGTTGTCTGCCATTTTGAAAAAAGAAGGCCCCGAAATGCTTTGGAGGGCGTGGAAACTCCGCTGCAAATCAGGGCCCGATATCTATTATTCTTCTACTTGTTTTCCACGCCAAGTTATTGATTGCCTTACATATAGAATATACAAAAAGTTTTTGGAACGAACCAACTTTTTGTGGCCTCTCAATAGATAAATAGTGGTTGATTGTGAAAAGTTCTGGTTTGAAGAAAAAAAAGAGCCCTGGGCAAAAACGCCGAGGGCTCCAAAAAGAATTGTAATTGAAGATGAATTACCTCATTTACAGGATGTTAGCATAATTATTTTCTTTGCGCCAGATTTTGTTTCTTCAGTTTTTTTTCGTAAATTATATATAGGGAGCTTGAAAAAGAATAAAAAATATAATAATATGAAAGACAAGTACTTACAAGGGGTTGCCGACTACCTCAACAACAAGTTCGGTAGTGATTACACAATGACAGAGCCTCATCCGGAGTGGGTTTCACAAGAGGATGAGCAAATGCTTGAAATTGACTTTGATAGTTGGTGCGAGGCGATGGACGACTGGTACGAGCGCACGCATTATGCCTTTGAAGACGAGGAAAAGAACATCATCAAGGAGCTCGTGCTATTTCCACGCTCAATTCTGGACAACGAAAAACAATTAAATCTTATCGGGTACTGGCGATGAAGAAGTTTGGGGACTACAACATTGAGCCTATCAAGTGCGAAACAAAGATGGGGGGTACGAGCGTCAAGGAGGGGCTCTACAAAGTGAACGGCGTGCTTTATCCGCACAAGCTTGACTATATCTGCCCGGCTCTACTGAAACGGACGAGGGAGGAGCTTCGTGTTGAACTGATTAAACTCTACAACACGAAAGTTCCACCCATCGCCCAGAAGAAGAAGGACGAAATCTTGCAGAAGGGCAAATCGTACTTCCAGAAGATGAAGGAACTTGAGCAGAACTTCAGGTGGGTGCCTGCCGATGCAGCAGACATCCAGAAGGTCCTTCGTTATAGGGTTTCAGCATATCTCAAGCAGAAGCCGGACCTCACTCTGTCAAAGGCGGTTGCGCTCCTGAAGGAAAACCAGCAGGCGTATGACGATTACTACACGGATGCCTCTCGGCACATAGACCTGCACGAAGTCTCAACCAATACCTTCAAGTCAATGCAGAAGGAGTTGGAGTCCTTTGTTCGCTCTTCGCTGGGCCTCACATTAGCTTCTTGAACTCGTCAAAAACGCTTCGGTCAAGGAGCTTTGCATAGTGCCTTGTCTGCTTGGTCGTTGTGTGTCCCAGGACTTTTGCAACCATCTCCATCGGGACGGACCTGTTCAGGAGATATGTCGCTGCCGTATGCCTCCCGATATGGCTATGCATCGGCTTATCAATATTGCAGAGTGTCCCTATCTCCTTCAAGTAGTTGTTGTAGCGTTGGTTGGAGATTAGGGGAAGCTTGAAGTGATACTTCCTGGCTATGGCAACAGCTTCCGGAAGCAGAACGATGAAGAACTCAACGCCTGTTTTCTTCCTGTTCTTCCGCAGATAGAGAGTGCCTTCTTCGTTGCTATGGAAATCTTTCGGTTCCAGGAGTGCCATATCCACGAAACTGATAGAGGTGAAGCACTGAAAGAGAAACAAGTCCTTCACTCTTTCCAGGCATTCGTTCGGCATTTCCTTGTTCTCAATCCGTTGCACCTCCTCTTCCGTGAGGAAGCGCACTTCCCGGTACTTCCTGCCAATCTTGTAGCCGGTGAAAGGGTTGTTCCTGGTGAGTTCATTCCTCAACCCGAACAGGAAAACGGATTTCAAGCATTGGAGGAAACCGGCGATGGTCCCAGGTTCAAAGTTGTCGCTCATCATATAGTGTTTGAAGTCCAGGATGTGCTGGTTCTTGATTTCGGCGACAAGCATATCGGGTTTAATGTCGCCGTGTTCCAGGAAATGAGCGATTGCGACCTCGTACTTCCGGTATCTCTTCGGGGTCATCCCTCCGGCTTTCAGTTTCAAGCGAAGGCTTTTCAGGAACTCATCAACGAGAGCTTGGAAGGTGATGCCCTGGGAGGTGTATCCTGCCTTGATGAAGCTTTTGATTGCATCCATCGTGAAAGGTTTCCCCGTCTGGATGCACTCGGTCTGGAACTGATGGAGCCGTGCCTCTATGCTTTTGAGATAGTCTTTGAGGTCGTTCGGCAGTTGCGAAGCCATCATTTTCTTGAATTGTTTTGGGTTTGCCATCCTTGGAAGCGAAACGAAGAAGCGTTCGCCTTGAAGGTTGATGCCCATCTGGATTGGGCTGGTTCCTTTGGCCGTTTTCTTGGAAGGTCGGCAGTAGAAGCCCACGGAGAAGGTGTCAGTAAATCTCTTCATAGCGCATAACTAATTAAAAATTAAACTATTATGCGCTATTTGTGTCCGCTTTCTTTCCTTCTTGCTTTGGGACACAAATAAAGTTCCTTATTTGTGTCCGTTTTCTTTGACGGATTTCTTTGACACAAATAAAGCACATAAAAAATGCCTCCCAGTGGTCTGGAAGGCATCTTTTTGATTACTTTGAGCGGAAAACGAGACTCGAACTCGCGACCCCGACCTTGGCAAGGTCGTGCTCTACCAACTGAGCTATTTCCGCATTCTTGCCTTTTGGGACTACAAAGGTACGCAAAAATTCCGAACGCGCAAATTTTTTTTCACTTTTTGGTTTCCGTCCCGGCGAGAGGGGCGGGGCCCTTCCAGCCGGCGATGTCCCAGGGGGAGAAGTCGTAGGTGAGGGTCCGCCCGTAAATCCGCTCATAGGCCCGGACCTTTGCCTCGTAGTCGCGGCGGCAGAGGTCGAAACTGTTCTCCCGGTCCGTCTTTGCCGGATCGGGCCAGAGCGGGTCCAGGATGTGGAGGACACTGCGGACGTCATGGAACTCCGGGGAAAGGTCGCCCGGAAGGTCCTGCAGTTCAATGAAACAGGGGATGACCGGAACGCCGTACTCCGCCGCGAAAAGGAAGGCGCCGCGCTTGCCGGGACGCGGTTTCCGGTAATTGAACCACATCTCCTGCTCGGGATAGATGAGCAGGAAACGGCCGGCGGCGAAGGTCTTCGACAGGAGATCCCGGAAGCGGCCGTTCATGTAGGACGGGTCGGAGATGAGCGGAATCACGTCGATGTTCCTGAGAACAAAGCCGTTGAGGCCGGGCATGACGAAGTTCGTGCCCTGGCTGACGGCCCAGAGGCGGCCGCGGCCGGCCTGGCGGGCCATGGTCCGGAGGACGCCGGTGTCGAACGGGTTGAAGTGGTTGCTGGTCACGAGGGCGGGCCCATCCACGGCATCCAGTTTCTCCATGCCGACGATCCGGTCGACACCGTCGCTGTAGCGCCGGATCCAGCGGTCCACGACGGCCCGCGCAATGCGGTTCCGGATCTTGAACCCCGGGCTGTCCATCCGGTCCGCATAACGGAGGATCTCCGCCTTCAGGGACGCCGGATCCCATTGCGGGTCAAAGGGTTCCGTCTTGTCATTGAAGCGTCCTTCCGCCGCGGCGCGGCGGATGTTGTCAATGGCCTCCTCCCGGCCCGGCGTCAGCAGCAGCATAAGCGGAACTCCCGGCGGGACGAGATGATGTAACGAAAGGAATCCTGCCGCTCCGTCAGTTCTCCGGCAAGGCGGATCAGGCCGGCGATGCCTTCTTCGTAACGCGCGCGCTTCCCGGGATCCCGCAGGAAAGCCTCCCGGCGGGCGCGGATTTCCCGCTCGTAGCCGCTGGAAAGGGCATATTCCCAGAAAACGTCCTCATACTGGACGGATTCGCAGAGCCACGGTTTCGTCGCCAGGTTGAAGTGGATGATCTGCGGGCAGCGGATCACGGGGGCGCACTCGGCGGGCATGGTGTCCCACGACGGGTCGAGATAATGGATCGAGCCGTTGCAGAGCGCGTTGAGGTAGTCCTGGTCCGGCGCGACGGTGGCGAAATGGTATTTCTCCATCCACGACAGGAAGCGGCCCGCCATGTCTTCCTTCCGGAGGCGGTCAAGGTTCATCAGCAGGACGCCGCTGTTGACATAATTCCGGTGGTCCACACCCACATACGCATCGATGTAGCGGGTGAACTGGGGGATATGGAGGGTGGAATAATCCGCGCAGGCGCCGACAAGGCAGTCGCCGAGCGGTTCCTCCCAAAGGCGGGAGAGGTCGCCGGGAACGACGATGTCGCTGTCGAGGTAGATGGCCTTGTCATACTGGGGGAACAGTTCCGGAATGAATAGGCGGAAATAGATGGTCAGCGAGGAGAACGCGGAGAAGCGGTGGTTCTTCAGCCGCGAGGCGACGCCGAAACGCCGCAGCCGGCGGGTCAGCGGTACGAAGAGGATCTCGAACCCCTCCCCGGCGAAACGGGAGAGCCGCTGGCGGTTGCTGCGGGAAAGGTCATCGCTGAGGATATGGATCCGGTAGGCATACCGGGATGATGCATTGGAGCGGATGGAGTTCAGCGCGACGGCGAGAAACGGTGCGTACGCGTCGTCGACCGAGAAGAAAACGGGGATGACAGGTTTTGTTTCCATAATGATTTCGGTTGATGTCCAGCGCAAAATTACCGCGACCGCCCCGCCCCCGGAAAAAAAGGTTGCGGGGACGAAGGGAAAGGGACCAAAACCGCCATTCCGGGACAAAAGTGCGGAATTTGGGACGAAAGGAAAATAATCCTTATCTTTGTCCCATCAATATTGTGAGGAATGAAAACGCTTTCGACCACCTTTTTCAAGATGCCGGCGAACTGTCTGTTCTTCATCGGCGTGCCGCTCTTCTTCTTCCTTTTCGTGCTCAGTTACGAGCCGCTCGGCATGACCGGCTTCCTCGATGCGGACCGGGACAGGTATTCCTTCAACCTCGTCATCATCACGCTCATCCTCTTCGGGACCGTCACCCTGTCGCGGATGCTGCTCTTCATCCTCCGCCGGGTCATCCGTCTCAACTGGCCCCTGTATATCCTCTGGTGCATCGGCGAAGTCGTCTTCGCCGGGATGATGTCCTCGATCCTCGTCTTCCACGCCTGGCACGGGGAACTGCCCTATTTCGCGGTCATGTCCCGCTGCCTGCTCTGCATAGCCGGCGTGACCGTTTTCCCTTATGCGCTGATAACGATGGGGATACAGTTGTATGAACTCGGAAAGAGACCGGCAGTCCCCGCTGTCGACGACCAGTCCCTCGTCCGCTTCCACGACGACCAGAAACGCCTGAAATTCATTGCCGCCGTCGACGCCATCCTCTTCATCGAGGCGGAGGACAACTATGTCCACATCCACCACCTCCATAACGGCCGTGTCCGGGATTTCATGCTCCGCTCGTCCATGCGCGCCCTGGAGGAAACCGCCGCCCGGCATGGGCTCGTCCGCTGCCACCGCTCCTATTTCGTGAACCCCGCCCACATCACCCTGGTCCGGAAAGACCCCGGTGCAGGCTACGCCTTCGCCGAACTCGACCAGCCCGGCCTCAAGAACATTCCCGTCTCGAAAAGCTGTTACGACGCGGTCTCCGCGATGCTCTAGTTCTCTGCGCGGATATACGCCTCG
>JAEEGL015739219.1_pt1 | contig 10664 bp, 7 predicted proteins | sample 9134231 | NCBI WGS metagenome assembly JAEEGL01 (sample SAMN16246548, study PRJNA631951) | gut metagenome | biome: gut microbiome; feature: rumen; material: fiber-attached | host: Bos | place: Iran: Karaj | collected 2018-10 | reverse complement strand
CGACGAAAACAACGACTACCTGTACCAGATAGGCGACGAGAAGATTGGCTTTTTGAGCAGCACCATAACCCCCGACCTGGTTGTCAGGGACTCCATATACGAACTGATGGGATTCGATATGAAAGACACCCTGGCCTGCCAGGCACGCCGCAGCGACCTTGAGTTGGCCGTTTTCAAGGAGTTCCAGTCCAGGCAGTACATCAAGGACAAGGGACGCAAGAACGATCGCCAGGGCTATGTGACTTTCAGCGCCCCGGAGGTGGAACTGAGTTCGTTCCAGATCCTGGGAGTCGATTCCACAGATATCATAATGCAGTTCTCGCCCAAGCGCGACAGCTTTGACTTCTGGCTCAACAGCAAATACCCGCCTGAGGACAGCCTCTTTATGACGGTCTCCTATATGAAGACCGACTCCACCGGCAACCTGACCCTCACCACAGAGAATATAGCCGCTGCGGTAAGTAAAGAGCAGGCGGCCAAGGCCAGGACCGAAGAGGGGCGCAAGGCCGCCGAGGCCGACACCCTCACCCCTCTCAAGATAACCCTCTCCGACGCCAACGTAGAGCAGGACGGCATCATACTGGAATTCTCCGTCCCCATCCTGGAGATGGAACTGGACTCCATTGCACTGCTCACCACCAACACCCGCAACCAGACCGACACCACTGCGTTCACCTTTGTCAGGGACAGCATCAGTATACTTAAATATGTGCTGCAGAATACAGAGGAATACAAGCCGGGCTACAAATACGAACTGGTGATTCCCGAAGCCACCTTCCGCGATGTCTACCACCGCAAGAACAAGGCGGAGAAGAAAGAGTTCCAGCTCCCCAATACGGAGAACCTCAGCAGCCTTACGGCCAATATCACAGGCACCGGCGGCAAGCGCTTCATCATAGAACTAACCGACGACGGCTGCAAAACGGTATTCCGCAAATACGAAGTCCTGCAAGACGGCGCTTACTATTTCCCATACCTCAAGGATGGCAAATACTCCATACGCCTCACCGAAGACCGCAACAACAACGGCCTGTTCGACAGCGGAAACCTGCTCAAGTGGAAGCAGCCGGAGCGGATGAAACTCTACAAGCTGCCCGACGGCACCACCAAGCTTGAAATCAAGGAGCAGATGGAACTCTTCCAGGACATCGACCTCAACCAACTCTTCAACTGACAATGAAACGCCTCTTATATACAGTGATCATATTGCTTGCGGCAAGCTTCGCGGCCAGCGGCCAGGACAAAGGCCAGGACACAGGCCTGGCCGTGCAGGACACTGTATTCACCATACCCGACTATAACGCAGAACTCCCCACGGGGTCCGACATCCTCAAGCAGGACGTATCGGTCAAGCCCGTCAAGAAGTTCCACAGCACCCATATGATAGGAGTCCGCTACGGAGTGAATCTGGCCACCGCCAAGTTCAGTCCCGACGTACACTCCGGCAGTGTCGTCTGCCCCAACAGTTTCGGTATCGTCTATACCTATTATAACGACCTGTGGGATATGATGGACAATTTCGGGACCCAGGTCATGGCCCGCCTCAACCGCGAGGGATTCACAGCCGAATATGCCATCGAGAATACAAAGTACACCGTGGCCGAAGTCGATCTGATGGCCAACTTCAGAGCCAACCTGAAGGCTTTCCGCCTGTTCATCAACGCCGGTCCATATGCCGGCTACCGCCTGGACAACGACCGCACGGCAGACGAGAGCGGCGCCAAATGGTATTCCTACGACAACCGCTTTGACTACGGCCTGATTTTCGGCGGCGGCGTGGGTGTGATGTTCGGCCCGTTCGAATTCCATCTTGAGGCAAACTACAAGTGGGGCCTGAGCAGCTACGTTCACACCTATTATTACAACGACGAATACTGGTTCTTTGCCTTTCCCAGGGTATATATGTTCAGCGGAACGCTTTATTATAAATTCTGATGAAATATCTTTCTTGCAAAATCGGGGATGTCACCATCGGCCACGGCCACAGGATTGCCGTGCAGTCTATGTGCGACACCGACACTCTTGATATAGAGGCCAGCGTGGCCCAGTGCCGGAGCATGGCCGCAGCCGGATGCGACATTATCCGGCTCACCACCCAGGGGATGAAGCAGGTGGAGGCGCTGGGGCAGATCAGGTCCCGCCTGGAGGCAGAAGGCATCACCACCCCGCTGGTGGCCGACGTCCACTTCTCTGCCGACGTGGCTCTGGCAGCCGCAACCGTCGCCCACAAAGTCCGCATCAACCCCGGCAACTTCTCAAAGGACCACGCGGTGGCGATGGAAAAGTTTGCCGCCCTTACAGAAATCTGCCGCAGACACGGCACCGCCCTCCGCATAGGGCTCAACCACGGTTCCCTGGGCGAGAGAATCACCTCCCGCTACGGTGATACGCCGCTGGGGATGGTGCGCGCGGTGATGGAATGGCTGCAGATGTGCGACCGGCTCGGCTTCTACAATGTCACAGTGTCGCTCAAGGCCAGCAACACCAAGGTGATGGCAGACGCCTACCGGCTGCTGAACCGCACTATGGAAGACGAACTGGGAATGATGTTCCCGCTCCATCTGGGCGTTACCGAGGCGGGTGCCGGAGACACCGGCCGCATCAAGTCCGCGGTGGGCATCGGCACCCTTCTGAGCGAAGGGATCGGAGACACCATCCGCGTCTCCCTCACCGAGAACCCCGTAAACGAGATTCCTGTGGCCAGGCTGCTGCGCGAGGCGGCCGCCCTGCCCCCCGCCGGCCGCAACTGCACTTCGTTCAGCATAGATGCCGCCACCCGCGAAGAGTTCCTGGTCAAAGCCTCTTATATGATAGGTCCCGCCCTGCTCGACGGCCGCATAGACGACTTCTCTCTCACGGCCACGATTGCCGGCCGGGCCCTTACCGATGCCGAGACAGAAGCCTTCAAAGACGACCTGATGCAAGCCTGCCGGCGGCGCTTCACCAAACCCGAATATATCGCCTGCCCCGGCTGCGGACGCACCCTGTATAACATCCAGAGCCTTCTGCAACAGGTTATGGAAGCCACCGGAGAGTTTGCCGGCGTCAAGATAGCCGTGATGGGATGCATAGTCAACGGTCCGGGCGAGATGGCCGACGCCGATTTCGGCTATGTTGGAGAAGGGGGCGGCCGCGTGACCCTCTACAAGGGTTCCGAGCCGGTGATGCGCGGCATTCCCCAGGAAGAAGGAGTCCAAAAATTAGTGGAACTCATCCGCAAAAGCATATAGATGAAAAGGTTATCTGCATTGTTCGCCCTGGTCCTGGCGCTGCTCCCGGGCATCCTCTGTGCCCAGACAAAGAAAGAACTCAACGACTGGTTCGCCCCGATGTGCAAGGAAATAACCGGCCTGATAGAGGCAAACAGCACTATGAATGGGCGCCTGACAGTAGAAAAAGTGACCGTCAGGGGAAACAAGCTGCAGATATACTTTTCCCGCTACATCAGCGACCGTGCGCTGCGCCTGGATGACCTTGAAAGAATCAACTCCGCCATAAGCGCCAGGATGCCGGCGAAATACAGCGGCTACAAACACAATTTCGAGGCTTATTCGGCCGAGACTCCCCTGAACTGCCTGGTGGGCCGCTACGCCAGCGGCAGCGGGCCCGACGCGGCTGCGAAGAGCAACTGCCACGACAGGGCCGAAATCCCCCTGGTGAGGAACATCTCCCGCCATCTCGATGCCCCTCAGGGGCTGCAGGGGCGCCATATCGCCCTCTGGCAGAGCCACGGTCTCTACTACGACCAAAGCCAGGCACGCTGGAAATGGCAGCGTCCCCGCCTGTTCCAGACCTGCGAAGACCTTTTCACACAGAGTTTCGTGCTCCCCTATCTGGTGCCTATGCTCGAAAATGCCGGGGCGGTGGTGATGTTGCCCCGCGAACGCGACATCCAGCAGCGGGAACTCATAGTGGACCGCGACACATCGCCGCGGGACGGCAAATACTCCGAGACGAACGGCAGCAAAAGCTGGCGCGACGCTCCGGCAAAGGGTTTCGCTGCCCTGCGCGACGTCTATCACGAGGGTGAGAATCCCTTTCTGGAGGGCGGCGTCCGCCTCATAGAGTCTGTAGTGAAATCCGACGAAGCCGCATCGGCACGCTGGGAACCCGAGATTGCCGGCGACGGCGAATATGCGGTATATGTATCATACGCAACACTCCCCAAAAGCACCTCCAAGGCAGAGTACACAGTCTCCCATAACGGCGGCAAAACCGTATTCCTGGTGAACCAGACGATGGGCGGAGGCACCTGGATATATCTGGGTACCTTCGGCTTCAGGCGGGATGCCGAAGGCCAGGGAGTGACCCTTACCAACTGCACCGGACTTGACGGCGAGATGGTCACTGCCGATGCCGTCCGGTTCGGAGGCGGGATGGGCAACATAAGCCGCAGTCCCTGGCCCACCGACGGGGACGGACGCCCGCGCAGGCGCGACTTCGAAGTCCGTGGAGAAATCTCAGGCTACCCCCGCTGGTGCGAAGGTTCCCGCAGCTGGCTGCAATGGGCCGGTATGAACGATACCATCTACTCCACCTCAAGGTTCACGGATGACTATCTCGACGACTACCGCAGCCGTGCGCTGTGGGTAAACGCCCTGCTGGGCGGCTCGTCCCGGGCCCCTGAAGATCCGGGATACAAGATTCCCCTGGATCTGTCGTTCGCCTTCCACTCCGATGCCGGCATCACCCGCACCGACTCCATCGTAGGCACGCTTGCCATCTATACCAGAATCAGCGAGGGCAAGGAAAAATACCCTTCCGGCGGTGACAGGAACATCGGCCGCGAATACGCCGACATCATCCAAAGCCAGGTAGTCAGCGACATCCGGGCCACGCTGGAGCCCCGGTGGAACCGCCGCGGCATCTGGGACAAATCTTATTTCGAAAGCCGTGTCCCCTATGTGCCGGCAATGCTGCTGGAACTCCTTTCCCACCAGAATTTTTCCGATATGCGCTACGGACACGACCCCAACTTCAAGTTTGTCGTATCGCGTGCAATATACAAGGGGATGCTCAAGTTCCTTGCCTGGATAAACGATACCGACTACGTGGTGCAGCCCCTTCCGGTGCACTCAATGGCCATCGATATAGAGAAAGGGACCGCCCGCCTCAGTTGGGAACCCACCGCAGATGCCCTGGAGCCAAGCGCAGTGGCAGATGAATACATCGTATATACGCGCATAAGCGACCCTGCATCGGTCGGAAGCTACAGGGACGGGCCCGGGGCAGGCCTGGACGGCTTTGACAACGGCACCCGCACAGAGGGCAACAGTTACTCGGTACGGATGGAACCGGGCAAGATATACAGCTTCAAGGTGGCCGCAGTGAACCGTGGCGGAGAGAGCCTCTGCTCCGAGATACTGTCGGCAGGACTCGTCTCTGCCAGCGCCACGGTGGCCGACGTGCTGGTCGTCAACAACTTCGACCGCCTCGCCCCTCCGTCGTATTTTGCCAGCGGCGACACCACCTTTGCCGGTTTTATGAATATCATCGACGCCGGAGTGGCCTATCAGCGGGAAATCTCCTTCACCGGCGCCCAGTTCGAAATGCGCCGCAACGCCGGCTGGCTCTCCACCGAACCATCTTCTTTCGGCGCAAGCTACTCCAGTTGGGAAGGCAAGGCTCTGGCGGGCAACACATTCGACTACCCGCTCATCCACGGCGCCGCTATTATGAAAGCCGGCCGCAGTTTCACCTCCGTCTCCCGTCAGGCGGTTCTGGACGGCAAGGTGGCACTTGGCCGCTACCGCATCTGCGACCTGATTTGCGGCAAGCAGGTGCGCACCCCGGCCGGTCGCGGCAAAATCGCCTACAGCGTCTTCCCCGCCCCCTTGCGTGACGCCCTGACCGCCTTCACCAAAAACGGCGGCGGCCTGCTGGTCTCGGGCGCCTACATCGCCAGCGACTGCCGCGACCGCATCTACGATTTCGATATCGATGCCTCCACAGAAAAGAAGGAACTCGAGCCCGAGCGCAAGTTCACTGAGGAGATACTCAAGATAGACTGGCTCACCAACAAGGGCGGTGCCAATGGGGTGGTGCGCGGAGCCCAGAGTCCCTACAGATTTTCTTCCACACGCAAATACAACCTCTTTACAGCCCCAAATTCCCAGAGATACTGGGTAGAGAGTCCCGATGGCTTTACCGCACGCAAAGGGGCGTTTACCGTGCTTAAATACGGTGACAGCGGCATCTCTGCCGCCGTTGCATATAAAGGCAATACCTATAGCAGCCTTGCGATAGGCTTCCCCATTGAGACCCTGTCTACCCAGGCCGAGATCGACGACCTGATGAAAGAATCCCTGGATTTCCTGAAATAAAGAATGGCAGCCTTGAAGGGCTGCCATTCAGCACTCGGAAATTGTATGATTATTTGGTCTTGGCTTCTGCAGCAGCCTCGTCTATCATCGCCTTGTTTGCAGAGATGTAAACCTCTACACGGCGGTTCTGGGCGCGACCTTCGGCAGTCTCGTTGGTTGCGACAGGCATATTGAAGGATTTGCCTTCTGCCGTCATGCGGCCGTTCGAGATACCGTTGCTTGCAAGGAAGCTCTTGACTACGTTAGCACGGTCTTGGGAGACCTTTTCGTTGGCGGCGGCAGTTCCGACATTGTCTGTATGACCCCAGATGGTGATGTCGGTATCCTGCATATCTGCCATAGACGAGGCAAACTCTTTAAGGGACTTCTTGGCAACTTCGCTCAGGGAAGTCTTGTTGAAGTCAAAGAGGATACCGCCGTCAAATGTAACCTTCACGGCTGTGAGATCGTTGACGTCGGTAACGGTTTCTACGACCGCACCTTCGATGGAGGCCAACTCAGCGGCCTTCTTGTCCATCCTGTCGCCGATTATTGCACCTACGCCGGTACCCACGATGGTACCGATAGCTGCTCCGATGGCTGCAGATTTGGCATCTTTACCCACAAGGGCGCCGACACCTGCACCGACAGCCGCACCCGAGCCACCGCCGATTGCAGAACCTTTGGCCAGGTTTGACCAGGGGCCGCAACTTGTGAGAACCAGGGCTGCGCAGGCAAAAAGCAATACGAGTTTCTTCATTTCAAGTGTGTTTTAAGTAGTTAATAATTACATTCAATATCAAATCAGATGTGCTGCATAAAGTTTCAGCACTCTGGTGTAAATCTCATCCGGCATCCCCTCGCACTCCTTGTGCAGCCGCTCCACCAGCCGTTCGCAATCTTCTGCAGTATATTTGCCCTGTTCCAGATACTCTTTGCCAGCAGAAAGCCGGTATGCCGCCGCATAGTTGGTGGGCCAGAGACTGAACGAAGCCTTGAGCCGCCGGTCAATTATATTTGCCAATATACGGAATTTTTCATTACGTTGTGCCGCATCGGCCTGCAAAAGTTCGTCTGCGGTAAGCGGCTTTGCAAAATCCACGTGGATGCGCCCCTTGTGCTGCATAAAACCCTGCAGCATACTGTTGACATCCTCTCCCTTCTGTTTGTGGTAGAATCCCTGCCGCTCTTTGGTATAGACTTCGAGCGCCTTGAGCGCCCCGCACGTCTCATATTCATAAGATATGGTCACAGGCATCAGGTTCAACTGTGCGAAATTCTCGCAGAAACTACCACTGCCGCTCATATCCAGCATCTTGAGCAGTCCCTGCTCGGTACGGTCACAACCGTCTTTGGTCCGCCCGCCGCGGTGCGAAATCCAAACCGAACGCCCGCCGCAGGTGACTTTGTCCCTGATGTAAGATGACAGCAGGCGCGAAGAATTATAGACCACGCGCGGATTATCGCTCCGCACCACCTTGATCATACGGTTGGCCCGCATCGCCACCGCCACTTCCTGATTTTCCAGAAGGTTGTCGCCGGCGGCAATCTCGGTGGTGGGCATATTGTTCAGATAGAGTGCCACTTGCACCAGCGCAGGGTCCAGCACTATGTCGCGGTGGGTCGATATCAGCACAAAGTTCCCTATTGAACCGTCGCTTTTGATAAACGAATCCAAGCCACTGTAGCTCAGGCTGCTGTGGGTGATTTCCAAATCCCTTTCCACCGCCTTTGAAACTACCTTGTCCTGGAAATCATCAACAGACCGGCACCCTGCAACCAGATCCGGCAGATAGCTGGCAGGACGGTCCGGCCACAACTTCATACCGGCAGCGGCAACAAGTGAACCGGCTGCCAGACGCGGAAACCACGATGCCGCCTCGTCGTCTGTAAAAGGCCTTATATCGCTGTAAATATCCTCCATCTTATTCCCTCCTGAAAATTAGCGTAATGCACCCGGCCGCAAGCAGAGCCGCCGCCACAAGGGAAGCTGCCACAACTGCGGGTGAATCTGCCGCCGATATGCTGCCAAAGAGAACCACCGAAACAAACAGCAGCACGCCAGCCGCAGCGACCGCATACCAGAAGCGCAGCGGAACGATGCGGGCCAGAAGTATGGCTACGGCCACCACTGCCACCGGGAAAACCAGCCTGTAATATTCAGCCACGCCGCAGAAAAACGCCACCGCAGCGGCAATCAGCAAAGTGAGGCAGGTGCCGTAGATCCACCCCTTTGCATAGCGCACCGCAGCCGTATTGCCGGCACTGAGGCGCAACGCATTGGCCGTGGCGGCGCGGACCTGCTTCCTCTCCCCTGCAACATATATCACGATGACGGCCGCAAGCACGGCTGCCATCAGCACATAATATACAATCTGTGCCCAAGCCCCGTCAAGCGGCAACAACGACACGACAAAGCCTGCAAGAAGCGCGCAAGAGACAACCAGCAGGGCACGGCAGGCCAGTGTGATGACAGGCCTGGACGAAAGCCGCCCGCGGGATACGGCAACACACAGCTCCAGACACACAAGAGCCAGTGTTACAGAACATAAAAGCAGCATCAGGCCGCTGTCAAGCGCAAGTTTATCCAGAAAACCGAACATCCGTCAGACTATTTGAATACACTTTTGATATACAAATATACAAAGATAAAACCCTACAATAAAAATGCCTAACATCTTTTCAAAAAAGATGAATCTCCATAACTGAGAAAACGGAAGCCGTGGTCAAGGGCAAACGAATACATATCGCGCCAGCCGTCTCCTATAAGGGCGGCGATTAGCAGCAGCAGGGTACTTTTGGGCTGGTGGAAATTAGTCACCAGATAGTCGGTGAAACGGTATTCAAACCCGGGCACAATTATTAAACTGGTCCTTGATGTAAGCTTATCTAAATTATTATCATTTAAATATCTGATAATAGCATCAACAGCTTCTGAAGCAGAATACCGGTACCCCTCGTCGCGATAAGGTTCCCACTGCCCGACCTCCCCCGGAGCGCCAAGTTCCAGACAGTGGACACCCAGATAGTAGAGCGACTCCAGGGTCCGGGTCGAGGTCGTCCCCACCGAAACCACCCTGCCTGTACCCACGCGGGAGGAGAGGATTTCCAGGAACCGCCTGGTAACCACAAACGGCTCGCTGTGCATAATATGCTCCGACACGTCGCGTCCCTTCACTGGCAGGAATGTGCCTGCCCCCACGTGGAGGGTAAGATACTCTATATCGACTCCGCGGGCGCGGATATCTTCCATAACCCTGTCGGTAAAGTGCAGGCCCGCCGTTGGAGCAGCCACCGAACCCTCCCAGCGGGCATAAGTGGTCTGATATCTGGTATAATCGATTTCGGCAGCATCCCGGTTCAGATATGGAGGAATGGGGATATTGCCGCACAACTGCATTACCTTTGAAAAAGGCGCCCCTCCGCGCCAGGTAAACTCAACTATACAGGCTGTATCGATTCTCCCCACCAGGGTCGCCTTAAGGTCCAGGTCATCCAGAAGCGCAACATCACTGCTGCTGCAATGATCCGTTACCAGCGAAACCACCCCCTTGAAACGCTTGAGATTCCCCACCAGACACTTGAAGCGACAACTGCAAGTAGAAGCAAAACAAAGCTGATAGTCAGACGGTTCATACGGTTCAAGACAGAAAACCTCAATCAACGCACCGCTCTCCCTGCGGAAAAACAGCCGCGCCGGCACCACCTTGGTCTGGTTAAGCACCATAAGTGCCCCTTCGGGCAGCAGTCCGGCAATATTCCTGAACTTCTCTTCACGCGGATGTCCGTCAATATTGACCAGAAGCTTGGAATCATCGCGGTTGGCGAGCGGAAATTTGGCTATCCTTTCTTCAGGAAGGGGATAGTCGTAGTCATTTATATCTATCGATGGCTTACTCAAAATTCATTGTTTTATGCAAAGATAAAAAAGTGTAACGATTTTGAGTCAAAATAGATATTTAAAGCAATGCTTTAGGTAACGAAAAGTTTACAAGCATAAATATATATTGATAAATTGTAAAACATCCAGCAAAATAAGCCACTTTACATTTGTTTGGCATCAGACAGCGACAATAATGTAAAAATGTTCCATAACAAAAAGTTATGATTTATAATTGATATGATTACATAGCTTATTCCCAGCTACTTATAAAATTTATCTGTTTTATCAAAAGAAGTAATGGTGCATCAAAGTTGTAACAAACGGAAGAAATGAACCACTTAATGGCACAATTCGACACTATACAAAAAGTTATCCTATTTAGACCCAGTTATTTATAAAAGTTATCACATTTAAAACATCAACTATACACGATTATTCTCATTTTAATTCCAGATTCCAATATATGAGACAAGTGTAAT
>JAEEGL015500035.1_pt1 | contig 10664 bp, 12 predicted proteins | sample 9134231 | NCBI WGS metagenome assembly JAEEGL01 (sample SAMN16246548, study PRJNA631951) | gut metagenome | biome: gut microbiome; feature: rumen; material: fiber-attached | host: Bos | place: Iran: Karaj | collected 2018-10 | reverse complement strand
TCGCACATGAACATGGTTTTAAAAATGCCGAAAAGCATGACAGCCAGGATATATGCTTTGTCCCTGACGGAGATTATGTTTCATTTATGGAGCGCTACAGAAACAAGAAGTATGAGCCGGGTGATTTCATAGATAAGGACGGAAATGTTCTGGGAAAGCATAAAGGATATGTCCACTACACGATAGGTCAGAGAAGAGGTCTCGGCATCGCTGCCGCCCATCCTCTGTATGTAGTTGATATTAGACCGGAAACAAACACTGTCGTTCTGGGAAAAAATGAAGATCTGTTTGAAAAAGAGCTAATAGCAAACAGGATAAACCTTATATCCGTTCCAAGGATAGAAGGTGCAATGCGCGTAAAGGCAAAGATCAGATACCGCCATAAAGAGACGTTTGCGACAGTCACTCAGATCGATGATGACACGATAAAGGTCGTATTTGATCAGCCTCAGCGAGCCATAACCAAAGGCCAGGCAGTCGTCCTTTACGACGGCGACATCGTCGTAGGCGGTGGAACTATCATATAGATATGTGATATAATATCTGTGTTTGAAAAAACCTAAGACTTTAAGGAGAAAACATTATGGGTATAATAATCAGTTTAATAATCGGTGCGATCTCAGGCTGTATAGCCGGCTATATCATGAAGAGTTCGGGCGGCTGGATCAAAAACATCATCCTTGGTATCGTAGGCGGATTTGTCGGCGGTCTGTTATTCAGCATCATCGGTTTTCAGGCTTCTAATATCATAGGAAGCATCATCACTTCGGTAGTAGGTGCGTGTGTTTTGATATTCATCGGAAGACTGATAATGAAATAAGGATGTTAAAAGCCGGCAAATGCCGGCTTTTATTCTCTATTCGTCTATATTTCTGTAATAGTCTTCAAACTTAGGTCGTGCACTTATATAATATGGTCTTAATCTAAGATCAAACTGAGTTCCCATGCCATTCAGGATTATCTCATTTGCCTCTTCAAAGCTCATCTTTTCCTTGTAGACTCGCTTGCTGACCAGTGCGTCATATACGTCTGCTATAGCCATGATGCGAGCTTCAATCGGGATATCATCACCTGTAAGTCCTTCGGGATAGCCTGACCCGTCCCATCTCTCATGATGGTAATGTGCAACATTTTCGGCTATCTGATGGAAGTAGCTGTCATCAGTGTTTTTTAATATCTCATGAACTATACGGGCGCCCTGTGCAGCATGCTTCTTCATCTCTTCATATTCTTCTGGCTCATATCTTCCCGGTTTTCTTAAGATGCGGTCATCTACTGCGATCTTTCCTAGATCATGCATCGGAGCTGCCTTTATGAGCTTCTCGCAGAATTCATCCGACAGTCTTATACGGTCATCCTTTTTTATCTCATCGACGAGGATCTTCACAAGATCGCTCGTGCGCTTTATATGGCCTCCCGTGGAATTATCCCTGCCCTCTATCATGGTCGCCATGCTCATTATGAGATTGTCATGCATCTTTAAAATATGAGCAGTCTTTGCCTCAACTTCCCTTTGAAGGCTTTCATTGAAAGTATCCAGCAGCTTAATGTATTTCTGGTTCTTGGTATCATCGGATATGATTATCTGATAACCCTTTTTCTTGCTTGCGCTAAAGAGATGATTTACATCGGCTAAATAGATCTTGTCATCCTTCTCAAAGTAGAACTTGTCGTTTTCCTCATTTTCCTTAAAAGCATCGAGCCATTTTCTGACTCTTGAAAAGACTTCGATATTATCGTCTATCGGCGTATCCACCTTTATCTCGTAAAGCTGCGGGATTATCTCCTTGGCAAGATCATCGCTTCCAAGATAGTTATACTTAAGGTCAAATGACAGAAATCCCGTAGCATGCGTATTTACTATCGAATCTATCCCCGAATCGGTGATGTCATAAAGATATATCCTGTGAACTATTATCAGATACAGTATCTGACACAATAAGTATGCCAAAGGTGCAAACTCGAGATTTCTTGTCATCGCTCTTCCTGCTATAAAAGCAAAGAGCGGGAAAAACTCCGTTAAGAACAGAAGAATGATCGTTTTGTTTGATGTCTCGTTACTGTTTCTGTAGCTGTATATGATCACTGCAAAGCTGGCAAAGAAATATGAGAACATCATGACATAAAAGACACTGTGCATGAACGCATTTTCCCATACAAGATACAGTTCGCCGCCTCTCTCTTCAAGAGATACACTCTTGTAGAATATCGGAAGATACCCTTCAGTAAGTACGGAAAGATAAACGATCGTAGAAAATGTCAAAAGTATCGTTGTGACTGTCTTGCTCACCTTTATGTTGCACAGCCTGAACACGGTAAGCATGATGAACAGTATGAGATAGCATCCGCCTATATAAGTAAGCTTCTTGCCGTTAAGGGCAGCATGCAGCGTATCTGCACTGTTCATGATGACGTAACCGTATATCGTCACAGGCATCAGCACAAATGTAAGTGTCAGATTGATATCATAATGCTTATTCCATCTGTATGCATATATGAGCGTAAGCACAAGTGACATCACAAACAGTACACTATAGAATTCTACCGCATGTCCTAGGATCATATAATAAACCTCTATATATCATTATATCAGAGCTTTACTTTTTGTGTTGCGATTTTCTCTCCGAACCTGACATCATGCTCAACAAGCAGCATCGTCGGCTCATATTCAAGGATCAGTTTTTCAATCTGCATCCTTGAAAATACATCGATATAATTAAGGGGCTCATCCCATATATACAGATGTGCTGGTGTAATCAGGCTTGATGCGACCAGTACCTTTTTCTTCTGTCCTTCGCTGAAATCCTCCATGTTCTTATTAAACTGCTCTCTTGAAAGATCCAGTTTTCTTAGTATAGCAAGAAGCAGGCTCTCATCGAATCCGTTCTTTTTGCAATAATCCTTAAGCGTTCCCTTAAGAAATGACGTATTCTGATTAATGTAGGATATTACAAGACCCGATGCGACATCAAGTGTCCCCGATACACTGAGCCCTGAGTGTTCATCATCCTGTGAACTAAAGCTTGATTTGTTAAGTATCGCTTTAATGATACTTGATTTTCCGCATCCGTTTTCTCCCGAAAGCATGACACGATCGCCGCGTTTTATCTGAAATCTCAGATCATTAAAAAGAGGTTCGCAGCCAGCATATTTTAGCGACATGTCGTAGGCATTTACCAGTATTTCCTTATGAAATCTTAAAGGACTTAGCTTAAGATCGTCTACCTGTTCAATATCCTGCAAGAGCCCTTCCTTTTCTTCTATCTCCCTGTCTATCCTCTTTTCAAACGACTTGACTCTTGCCTGCATCTTTTTTGTCTTTGCGCCTATATAGGCTCTTGTTGAGATATTCCGTTCCGGTTCCTTAAGCGGATCAAACCCTATCTTGGTATTCTCATTTTTGATTGCCCATCTGTCGCTTCTGTCTGCAGAAATCCTTAGCTTTCCTATCTCCTTTAGATGCTTCTCGTTTTCTGCTCTTGCATAAGCATCGCTCTTTTCCTTATTCTCCCACCAGCTGCTGAAATTCCCTGCCTGCACTTCAACAGTCTTTCTGTTAAGTACAAGTACATGATCTACAACAGCATCCAGAAGATCCCTGTCATGGGATACCAGGATAAACCCTTTCTTGGAGATCAGATATTTTTTGACTGTCTCTCTTGCCTGTATATCAAGATGATTGGTAGGCTCATCGACAAGCAGAAATTCATTCTCACCGGCAAAGAGGACCGCTAGCATTACCCTGGTCCTTTCACCGTGACTGAGTGTGCCAAACGGTCTGTACAGACATTGGGCATCCATATTTATCTGGTTTAGCTGAATCAGTACCTGCCAGCTTTCTATCTGCGGCTTCCACTTTATGATCAGCTCATCAGCTGTCTTTTTAAGATCCTCATCACTTACTCTGTACGGGAAATAATCAAAACAGATTCCTTTGCTTATGCTTCCCTCATATTCATATTTACCCAGTAAAAGATTTAAAAGCGTAGTCTTTCCCTTGCCGTTTCTGCCTATGAGTCCAAGTTTCCAGTCAGTGTCTATATTGAATGATACATTTTGAAGTACTGTATCAGAAGTACCTTCGTATGAAAATGTAAGATCTGTTACTCTTAACTGTGCCATATCGGTCACCTCCCTGTTTTAGCCAATAAAAAATCTGCTTCATACCGAAGCAGATAACATGAACATTAGAAGTAAATATGCCGAAATGCACACATAGTAATGGCTTCAAAATGAACACGATAATCCAATCCGGCATACACAAACAGACCTTATAAGGCCATTTAAACTAGTTTGCATTTACCAAATCACATTATCTTGATATCATTTTTTCACCCCACATGTATAAACATGTGCCTTTCTTTTTTGATCATAGGAATGATATCACAAGCCTGTCTTCTTGTAAATACCTTTTATACCTGAACGTCGATCGAAACACTGACAGGAGTGCTGACAGACGGCATTGACATTTCAGGCATCGACAGATTCGGCACAGAAGCCGATAAAGATGATATCGAAGATATGCCTTTCCCTTCATTTTGCAGCTTGATCATGCCCTTAAGATAATCCATATCAGCCTTCATCATGGCTTTCTGTTCGCTTGCTCTGTGCTTTCTCTTAAGCTCTTCAAGATCTTCCTTAGTCATATGAGGATCTATCATCTCCATGTTTTCCAACATCTCCATGGCTTCTTCCAATTCTCTTAATTCATCCTCTCCGAATTCAGCGATCTTTTCATTAAGCTCCTTAAGCATCTGATCATTCATCTGCTCAGTGGCTTCACTTATCATCTCATTTCGCTCATCAAATATCTCATCCTGTCTTTTGATGATCTTTTCCTCATCGGCATTTACCATGGCATTTTTCATATCAACAGAAGCCTGTTCAATCTGTTCCTGCCTTTCATCTCTTTTGCTCACAGTATTAGCCATCTCTTCAAGTTCAAGATGATGCTTCTTTTTCTTTGCCACCATCTCCATTCGTCTTGCATGAGTTAGAGCAAGCTGCAGCTCCTCGGCATTACCCTTGCTCGATGCGATCTTTCGTCTTACCTCTAACACCTTTCTTCTTGCCGAAACTACAGCCTGACCGGCACTCACACTTGTCTTGGCACGCTGTATCCTTCCTTCAACTTCCTTGAAGTTATAGTTATAAGGTATATCATTATTATCCTCTTTTTCACTTTCCTTTGTCTCAGTAAGATCAAGGAATCCATTTGCCTTGTCATTTGACATGGCAGAATAAGGGTTTTCATTTTGAACAGGGGTTTGTTTGAGACTTCTTAAAAGCTCGCGCATATGCTGAGACTGCTTAGTCTTCTGCTCAGACATATTTGCGGCCATATCTGAATTGTATTTTTGAATAAACAGATCCGAGATTCTGTTGATACCCGTCATCTTACTACCTCCGTGTAGTCATCATGAAATCCTTTTCAATGAAAGATATGAATAGATATCTTATTCTTTATATCGGCATGTATTCTTAATAGTTTACACCACTATCTTAAAATCTTTTCTATCTGAGCATCACTTGCATATGGAAGTATCTTTTTAAACTGTTTTATCACTCTCTCATATGACTCTTTGGGCTCATGCTTATAGACTGCATCCTTAAACTTCTTACCCATGAATTTCTCGGGAGTCGAATATTCTGCTACACCCCAGCCGTATGTATTTCCGAATTTATCTATCGAATATTTAAAATCACTGCTTATTATGTAGCACTGCTTCTGCAGTCTGGTTATCATTGTGTCAAAGCCTTTTTTACCGCCTTTACCGTAATCGCCTATCTTCTTTAGCTGCTTTGACATAACAGGAGCATGTTCATCCAAGAGCTCAAACAATTCCCTGTCATAAAATGAAGCAAGCCCGTCGTCAAATCTTGCATCAAAATCATATCCGTCTCTTCTATAATTTGCAAAATCCGGAAACCATTTCGGGCTGATATACATGGCCTTGTTTTTAAGAAACTTGCCGTAGGCACACTTCATTTCTCTTATTACAGGCCCCTTCCATTCCCATGCAGGCCAGAAGCCGTTGTCACCGTCGTTATACCAGCAGCCGCTTTCTATGTGCTCTTCAATAGAAAACCCTTCTATCTCATTTGTAAAGAACGGAACAAATCCCACCTCATCTATGAGATCGATAAGCTCTGTTTTAGAGCCTATCTTAAAATCATCAGAAAAATCCATATCACTGCTCCATGAAATACTGCATGAACTCATACTTTAATATGCTGCCTTCCATTATCTGAACAGGAAGAAGAGCCCTTGCAACGAGTTTAAGATCATCAGATTCAATATCCGTTCTTTTTAGATTTGCATAATCTCCGTCTATGCTCACTACTTCGTAATACCATGTTTCCATATCATTATCCCTCCGATACTATGCCTAAGATATTCTTTTCCATGCTCTTTAAAAGGTCATGTGATTCATCTTCGATATGCGATAAGTATGTAACTATCAGGCCTTCATCTTTAAGTACGTAGCACTTTTGCTTTAGCTTCCCGTTTATGGAAAATCCGTTTCTGTACTTCCATATGAAATATCCGTATCCGCCTTCACGGTTCATCAATCTTACGCCTGTAGCCAGATCCACATACTCTTTTGAAACTATCCTCTTGCCTTCAAATGTTCCGCCGTTATATAAAAGGATGCCTATCTTGCTAAGATCATGAACCGAAAGCTTCATGGCTGACGCTCCATAAAAATATCCTTCAGGCGATCTGTCATATTCATAGTTTTCTATTCCCAGGGGCTTAAGCAGACGCTTTTTTATAAACTCTCCCAGGTCATATCCTATCGCATGAGTAAGACATACTCCTGCAAGATATGCACTTATGTTGCTGTAGTTAAACTCTCTTTTGTCAGGCTCTATGCGGCTGTTTAATGCAAACTCAAGCCAGTTGTCACCGCTTGCCCGAAACTCAAATCCGCGCACTGACATCGTGAGCAGTCTCTCAATGCTGATCTTTTTAAAGAGATCCAGCTGTTTATCGTTTGTCAAAGACTTTTCCTTTTCAGGAAGATAATCAAGCACCGACCTGTTTAGATCTATCAGTCCTTCATCATATGCTATTCCGACTGCAACGGATAAGACAGTCTTTGTCGCCGAGTAGATCTCATGAAGTCCAAAGGTATCTCCCCATGTATGGATGAGATCATTTCCCTTATATACCTCTGTCCCGAAAACATTCCATTTATTATCCGTTATGTCCTTAACAAACGCTTCAAAATTCATAGATATTTCTCTGCCCATTCCTTTAATTCTTCCCTGGATGCTCTTGCCTTGAATCTCTTACCTTCTTCAACCGCGGCATTTTTTGCAAGCTCAGCGATATTCTTTCCCGAATCTCCTATGCCGCTGGTCCCCGATGTTGCAAACGGTACAATCTTCTTTCCGCTAAAATCATAAGCCTCAGCAAAAGTATCTATGATCGAAGGTTCACGATACCACCAGATCGGAAATCCGATGAATATGACATCATACTTATCCATATCTTCAACATAAGATCCTATATCAGGTCTGCACGATCTGTCCTTCATCTCAAGCGAACTTCTGCTCTTAGGATTGATCCAGTTAAGATCCGATCTTGTATAAAGCTGTTTCGGCACTATCTCAAAAATCTCCGCGCCAATAGATTCTGCAAGATTTATAGCAAGCTTCTTTGTTACACCGCTTGCCGAAAAATATGCCACTAAATACTTAGCCATTATCTGCCTCCATATATTTACATGTTTGGCCCGGGAACCTCAGGGTAGCTGGCGATGTCAGGACACAGCGCTTCTAAACATATACCCGAAAGTGGCTCTTCGCCCGTTATCTCTCTCATGTCATCAACGAGACTTTCTTTTGAAAAATCATAAATGTAATGATAATACTCTATAGCATCGCCTTCCTTATGCTCGTAGTTTAAGACAACCAAACAGTTGCCTCTGCAAAAAAGACTGTCTATCTGATCACCCTTTGGCAGATATTTATCCACGATATCTATACCGCACCAGTACGCAGCTGTCTCATCCGATATATCAGTGCCTCCGTACTCATATATCTTGCCGTCCTCGCTGTTATAAAAGAAATAATACTTCTTCCATGTATGTCCCATCCACATATCGTCAGCCGGATAGTACTCGGCATCATAGGCATCATGAACTATGGCAAACCTGTCTTTTTCGTTCTGATCGACAACGATCTCTCCCTTGGTTGAAAAGGCAGCCTCAACGGGCATACCGTCAGATACGTACCATGCATCTGTCACAAGAGCTGTTACATATACCTCGTCAAACAGGATATACTCGGTATCTCCCATCTTCATGGAGCGATCCTTATCAAAAAAGCCCATCCCGAGCGTTTCCTTGATCTTTTTGCATCCGTCTTTTCCGATAAACCAGACACTTCCCGAAGCTACTTTCTTCTCTCCGTAATCTTCTACTATCTTTCCTATGATCGCGAATGCTTCCTCTGATCCGTCACCGTCAAAGTCCTTCTGATCAAACATAACGACTTCATCTTCTTTTACAGAGGCGATCTTGATCAGATAACTCTTTAAGCTTGGTTCATCCTCTTTGACTTCTTCAGACGGCTTAACTTCCTTTGTCGGCTCTGATTCTTCTTTTTCTACCTTGACAACAGGCTTTGTCGGCTCTTTAGTTTCTTCTTCATCATCCTCTTTGTCAATATCTTCAACCTGTTCATCTTCTGTCTTAGGTTCATCCACATCTTTTGAGCATGCAAAAAGGCAAAAGATGCAAAGGATCATCACAAAATATACAGATAGTTTTTTTCTCATCATTTGATCCCTTCCTTTAGAGTTTTAACACTACTTCTATCTTTTCATCTACAAGCTGTTTAAATCTCTCTCCGTCTAGCTTATCCCCGACAAGACTTCCGTAATGAGTCGGTATGACATATTTTGGTTTAATCTTATTGATAAGAGCTGCTGCCTCCTTATGATTCATCGTATACGTTCCGCCGATCGGTACCATCGCTATATCGCATTTCACATTTTGGGCTTCTTTTGTCGCATCTGTATCACCCGCGATATATATTCTTGTATCATCAATATTCAGGATATATCCGACCCAGCCGGCGCTTTTTTTATGAAACGGTTTGATCAGATTATAGGCAGGGACGGTTTCGAAGGTAAAATCCTCAGTCTCATAGCTCTGTCCAGCAGCGACAGCAAGATTGCGCCCTATAGGCGTATTTTTCCTTACTCTTATATCCATCTTTAACGGCACCACAAATTGTGTCTCTTGTTTAAGTACCTTGTTGATATCCTCAAGTGAAAAATGATCATAATGATCATGAGTTATAAAGATATAATCAGCATCATGTACTTCTTGCCCTATATCGAGCGGATCTACATATATGATCTTTGACGAATCAATCCTTATGCTGCTTTGTGTGTTCACTGATATATTAGAAATGTCCATACCCTCTCCTATTCTTCTTCAGAGTCTTTTTTCTTAATATACGGTCGTATATAGAAATGAAAAAATATAAATATGAACATGCCAAAACTTGCTTCGACCATCACAAGAGCGGCAATGTTTTCCAGCACGCTTTCCCCTTCTTTTATACAGTTTATGAAATAAAAGAAAGCTACGATACAGATAAAAATAAAAAACAGAATCAGAACGGTAAAGAACAAAGGTGTCAGATGATATTCAAATCTCTCATACCTGTCTTTATCTATGTAGCAGTATGCCATCACGCAAAAGAACACAGTCAAGACAATAAAAAGGCAGGTCAGTGCATTCAGATAGCAGTAGTTTCTTACAAATGCAAATACCGATAAACCCACTCCCAGCAAACAGAAAAAGATCATGATTCCAAGAGTGGCTTTATACTTACGCGGATATTCAATATCCGGTCTCCTTGCCGGATCAAAGATGCCGGGTCTTTTAAATATCGCAGGCTCATCACCTTTTATCATCTTTAAAAGGCCTTCACAGGCTTCTTCTTCGGTATCGTAAACGTGTGGATTGGTCTTTTGTCCGTGCTCTCCGTAGAATATCTCCCATTTCCCGTTTTCAAGCTTAATAAGATTAAAACACTCCTCATAGTACGGACTATCTCCGATATTAACCGAGCGTTCATTAATCCACATCTTTTTAAGTTCTGTTTTTAACTGTGCTATATCCATAGTTTCCCCCCTTCTCTATTTCCCATTATAATAGAATGATGTTCCTTTGTCATGATAAGCAAAACAAAAGCTCAGCATCATATCCGTATCCGGATCGATCACTGAGCTTTCTCATCTTCTGTTTTTCTTTTTTTCGATCATAAGTCTTGGCGCTCGGTACGCTTCTTGTCACGGGATCAAATTCTCCCCAGGTGCTTCGCATCTTTGAATAATACTCCTTTTGTGCCTTCTTGCTTCGCTTGTCAAGCGATACATACTTTTTCATAACACTTTACTCCATTCTTCTTCCTTAAATCCTGCAAGTACCTTTTTATCTGTTACAAGCAGAGGCCTCTTAACAAGCATACCGTCTGATGCAAGAAGTCTAAACATCTCATCCTCACTCATATTATCAATCTTCTTTGAAAGCTGCATTTCACGATAGAGCTGTCCGCTTGTATTAAAGAATTTCCTTAAAGAGAGGTTGCTCTTTGCGTGTAGCTTCCTTAGAGTCTCCTCATTCGGATTATCTTTCTTG
>JAEEGL015257587.1_pt1 | contig 10664 bp, 10 predicted proteins | sample 9134231 | NCBI WGS metagenome assembly JAEEGL01 (sample SAMN16246548, study PRJNA631951) | gut metagenome | biome: gut microbiome; feature: rumen; material: fiber-attached | host: Bos | place: Iran: Karaj | collected 2018-10 | reverse complement strand
CCTCCTCGTAAGGGCTGTGATCAATTGCTACTTGATACCATAATAAAGATGAAACCTGAAAAAATGATATATATTAGTTGTAATGTAGCAACTTTAGGAAGAGATCTAAAATATCTAACAGATAATGGTTTTGAATTAAAAGAAATTCAGCCAGTTGATCAATTTCCGCAAACAGCTCATGTTGAGACAATAGCACTGTTGAGATTAAAATAGCATTAAAACGATTACTTTGAGGCAAGCTTTGTATTATTTTACATAGCTTGCCCCTTTTAGTACACTAATATAACCTACAATTATTTTTCATATACTGGCATTCCACAAATATAATCAACTAATTTGTAATTGTCCTGAACGAATTGTTTTATCTTATGGCATGTTTGATGTTTGGAAGCAAAACCTATACCTAAAATTATTTTAACATTTTCTGTGTTTTGTATTTTTTCTATTACTTTTTGCTCGCCACCATAGCCAAAATTGCCAGTTAATAATGTGTCAAAATACTTATTGTTTGTATTAAACGGCAGCAATACCATGGAAGCATTTTCATAAGCTAGAATTACATTTTTACCTTCGTCTTCAGATTTATCAATGTAGTTTTTTATTTGTTTCCAACAATCAAAATATTCTATATCAATGCCTTTAGCAGCTTCATAAAATTCATATTCTGAAGGTACCGAAATAACACGAAGAGTTGCAATACAATATCCAAAAAACAATAATATTACAAAAGAGTAAGTTAAAGTTAAACCAATACCAGTACATAATAATATTTGTTTTAAAATTTTAGTTTTAACATTTTGTTTTATAAACCATAGTAATCCGATAATAAATGGCATTAATGCAATAAATAGATGCCAAAAATCAATAAATGGTATTACAAAGAAAAAATTACAAATTGATAAACAAGAAATATATGTCATTTGTCTATTTTTGGTTTTAATTGATTTGACTAGTTCTAGCAAAACTAGAATAACCACTATTATCATGATTGGCGTTCCTGCACTTGTTGTAGAATATGCATTGCTTTTGCCAAAATCTAACATTCCTAAAATGCAAAGGTCAAAAAAGTCAAAAAGACTATTTGAACATACAAGATATATTATAAATGGAACTATAGATATAATTCCTGTCCCAACAAATATTAATGCTTTTATAGATTTATTGTCGATATTTTTGTTTAATATCAAATACAAGAAATAAAAGCATGCATACACTACTCCGATATTCTGTTTGGTTAAAAATATCAAAGCAATTATAAAGCCGTTTAAAATCCACTTATAATTAAAATTATCTGGAATTTTTAGTTCGATAATTATTAATAATAATATCCATATCATGCAAAGCCAATTGTAACTTATTTTAGCTGCTACCAAAAATGCCATAAATATTGGAACTAAAACCAAATTTGCTTTTGGACTATGACATGTTTTTTTGATAATATATAAAAATAATGTCAAACTGCATCCCAACAATATTCCACCATATATATGAAATGAAAAAACATTATTCCCAAAAACGCGTATAAACAATGCTCCAATAATGTGAAATAACGGCGTAACAATCATACTAAACTCTTTGTAGGGAACAAATCCATTATATATTTTTTGAGCATTATGCATATTCCAAAGGTTATCAGCAAAATAGTCTTTAGTAATACAATAATATATAATAAATAGTGCCGAAAATGCTAAAAACATATATAAATACTTAAATTTTAAAATCTTTTTTATCATTTTTCTCCTCTAATTGTTATAATTTTCTTTTATTCTACCATATCTTAAAGCAATCTGAAACTAGACGAGTTGAAATTAATACACTTTTATAATATTATAAAAAAGAGAACAAAAATGTTTAAGGTAAGTGTTTTTTGAATAATAAATAGGGGGCGATATTATTTCTAGATTAGCTTTAAAAATAATTGCATTAGTTACCATGATTATTGATCATGTTGGTGCAATCTTCTTTCCTGAACTTATTATTTTAAGACTTATAGGAAGAATTGCTTTCCCTCTTTATTGCTTCTTGTTAGTTGATGCATACATAAATATTAAAGGTGATAAAAAGAGAATTTTAAAATATGCGATTTGTTTACTTTTATTTGCTATTATAAGTGAGCTTCCATATGACTTGTTCTTTCATGATAAGATGATATTTTTAAGGCGCCAAAACGTTCTTTTTGATTTGCTTTTAGGGCTTCTATTTTTAGTAGCATATGATCATACAAAAGAAAATAAAGCATATAAGTTTATAGTTGTTTATCTATATATAATGCTTTCTTTTTGTTTATTTGTGAATTATTCAATATATGGTGCTGTTCTAATATTTGGATTATATCTATATAGAAAAAACTCAAATTTAAATATATTAATTATTACTATGTTATCTTTTATGACCATACAGTTTATACCAGAATTAATTAGTTATTATAAAGAGCCAACAGGGTCAATTAATAATTTTTTAATTAAACAAAGTATTTTAGTTGGTGCGCTTGTGTCAATTTTGCCAATAATGAATTTTAATGGTTTAAGAGGAAAATATAATAAGATAATAAAATACTTTTTCTATATTGCTTACCCGTTACATATTATTATTTTATTATTAATTAAAAAAGGTATATAAAAGAAGGCATGCTTTTAAAGCATGCCTTTTTGTTTATTTATATTTTTCGATTAGGTAATTTGCCATTACTTCTGCACCGTTTTGAATGTCACATTTTAAAATATTTTGCAAAGCTTCATTTATTTTGCCACTACTTATAAAATTATTTAATTCGTTATAGATTTTGTTTGGATTCTCACATTGAATACCATATCCGTTTTCTGTAACATATTCGTGATTGTGCTTTTCTTGTCCTGGGATATGACCTGTGACTACAACAGCTGTCACGCTCTTTAAAGCTTCTATCATCATATTTGGACCAGCTTTTGTTAAGATAATGTGACTATTATTTAAAAATTCATGCATATTTGTGACAAAACTATGAATCTTTACATCATTAGATATAATATTTTCTTTTTGAAGCTTGGTTAGTTCATTATAAAGTCCCTCATCTCGACCACAAATAACATTTATGTTTGCATTTTCTATTTTAGAGACTTCTTTTACGAATTTTACATTTTTCTTTAAATTAACAGATGGATTAACAAGCAATATATTTATTTTATCTTTTATTTCTTTTGGTTCTTTTCGTACTACAATATCATCTCTAACTGGGAAACCATATACAGTAACTTTTTCTTCTGGCATTCCTCTTTTAATAAAATCCTGTTTTATTATTTCTGTTGGAACGAAAGAATGTGTAGCATCTTTATCAAACCACAATCTAGGAGGTTTAACTAAGTCAACTACTCCAACATATAATGGAATGTTTAGATTTTGCTTTTTTAAAATATCTGAAATTGCTTTAGTAAACATACTATGTACTGTAATAATTATATCTGGCTTAGATTCTTCTAACTTTTTTATAAATGCTTTTTTCATACTTCTCTTCATTGAACCATGAATAGCACCTGTAAATGTTTGTGAAAAATTATAAGATAAGCTCCATAAAGCTGGCGCTTTTATAGTTAGTGGAATATAAATATTTTCCATCCATTCACCTTTTTTGCCCATCAAAGGAAAAGCATCTACCAATTCTACTTCAAATCCATGTGGCGTTAATTTTTTCGAAATAGCATTAGCAGCAGACTTGTGTCCTGTACCTGTTCTTTCTGCCATAATAATCATTACTTTTTTCATATTTTCTACCTCAATTTCTTTTAATTATGTTTATTTTGCCATCACTTTTTCACCTATATAATACCATATAATTCAAAAAAATAAATTCATTTTCTAAATTAGTTTGTATATTGAAAAATATTGCATTTTTTGGTTAAATATGTGGTAGATTGGTGTGATTTAGGACAGAACACACCATTTTTATGGAGGAAAAATGTTATTTTCGAGCACAATTTTTCTCTTTGTTTTTCTTGTTGCAGTTTTATTTATTTATTTTGTCTTTTTAAGAAAGACAAAAAAACTAAAGAATTATTTTTTGATGATTGCAAGTCTTGCTTTTTACGCTTATGGAGAACCAAAAAATATTATTCTTTTAGTTTTAGCAATAATTTTTAACTGGATTTTTGGACTGCTAATAGATAAAAACAAAGAAAGTAAAATTAAATCAAGATTAATAATTGCTTTAATGCTCATATATAACTTGGGAGTGTTGGTAGTTTATAAATATTTAGGATTTATTGTTACTAATATTAATGAATTGTTTAATACTAGTATTGATGTTCCCAATATTGCATTACCAATAGGAATTTCGTTTTTTACATTCCAAGCAATTTCGTATGTAATAGATGTATATAGAGGGCATGGAAAAGCACAAAAAAATATATTAAATGTGGGACTTTATTTATCATTCTTTCCGCAATTAATTGCAGGACCTATTGTGCGTTATGAAACTGTTGCAGAACAAATAGAAGGTCGAAAAGAAAATTTACAAGATTTTTCAAAGGGTGTTTTTAGGTTCATAATTGGCCTTGGTAAGAAAGTGTTACTTTCTAATCAGCTTGCTATAGTTGCTGACTATGCATTTGATAATAATCCTACATCTGTTGCTTTTGCTTGGATGGGAATAATAGGATATGCTCTTCAAATCTATTATGATTTTTCTGGATATTCAGATATGGCTATAGGACTTGGACTTATGTTTGGTTTTAAGTTTGAAGAGAACTTTAACTATCCTTATATATCTAAAACTATTACTGAATTCTGGAGAAGATGGCACATATCGCTTTCAACTTGGTTTAGAGATTATGTTTATATTCCTCTTGGCGGTTCAAGAGTTGAAAAAAAGAGTAGAGCATTTTTTAACATATTTATTGTATGGCTTTTAACTGGTATATGGCATGGCGCATCTTGGAATTTTATTTTATGGGGATTGTATTTTTTTGTTGTTTTGATGATAGAAAAAACTCTATTTAAAAATATATTAAAAGAATCAGAAAAAATCCCTTGGTACAAAAGCGTACTATTACACATTTACTCTATAGTTTTGATTTTATTTGGATGGGTCTTGTTTAGAGCACCTAACTTAGAAGGAATCGGCTTGTATTTAAAATCTTTGTTTGGAATAAATGGCATTGCTCTTGTAGATAGCAAAGCAATTTCATATTTTTCTAGCAAGTTTATATATCTTGTATTTGCTATTATATTTGCGCTACCTACATATAAAATCATAGAAAAATACACATCAAAATATAAAGTACTTTCATATGTAATTATTCCAATAATAATGGAATGTATACTTATAATCTCAATTGCATTTTTGGTAAAAGGAACATATAACCCATTTATTTATTTTAATTTTTAGGAGATAATATGAAAAACGATCAATACGTTATAACAGGAATAATGTTTGTAATTACTATAGTTGTGATTTCATCCTCAACATTTGTTATTAATAGACAGGAAATTATAGATGCTATTAAAGATGTTAATATATTTAAAACTATTGAAAAAGTATATACAAGTGATGTTGCTTTTTCGCAAGTTTTTATAAATATTTGGTCATCATTGCAATTTAATAATCTATTTTCAAGTATAAAACTATATGATGATGTTGAATATGGCGTGCTTATGCAAGATGCAGATGGAAGTTTATATTTTCCGGATGCTAAAGTAGATGTCACAAAATATGTTGATATTGTTAAATCTTTTTCCGATGAAGTTACTAAAAATGGATCAAAATATGTATATATACAAGCACCTGATAAAATTTTAAAAGACTACTCTGACTCTAGACTTTTTGAATACAATTTTTCCAATGAGAATGCTGATAATTTTTTACAAGGTTTAAAAGAAAAAGATGTTGAGTATTTAGATTTAAGAGAGGAGATTGTTAAAGATAAATTAGATAGAAGTAATATGTTTTATAAATCAGACCATCATTGGAATACAAAAACTGCGTTTTGGGCTTATCAAAAAATAATAAATCTTTTAAAAACTAATTATAATTTTGATATTGATAGAGAAGGTTTCTATACCAATATAGAAAACTATAATCAAATTACGAAAGAAAAATGTTTTATTGGTTCTTTAGGAAGAAGAGTTGGAGAAGCGGTTACTGAACTTGATGATTATACTTTTATAGAGCCAAGGTTTGAAACGAAATATGCTTTATATAATGGCGTAGTCTCATTAATAGAACCAATAAAGCAAGGAAACTTTCAAAATACTATAAAAATTAATTCTATATTAAATAATAAAGATAATAAAACTAATAGGCATAGTGCATATTTTGAATGGGATTATGGATTTTTAAGAGTATGTAATGAACTGATTGACAATGATTATAAAATATTATTTATTAAAGACTCATATTCGCTTCCGTTAGTTGCTTATTTATCAACTTGTATTTCACAAATAGACATGGTTGATTTAAGAGATACTCCTAAAGCAGACGTTAAAAAAATGATTAAAGATAACAATTATGATATTGTTATTCAAATCTATAATACAGAAGTATTTAATGATACGATGTTTTCATATTGACATTTTTCATAAAACGCGATATCATTATCGCAACTTAATTATGTTAATCTTGAGATCTTAAATTTTAAGAACCAATTTTTAATATGCTAAAATATATGAGGAGGCATGACAACAATGAGGATTTCGGAGCTTAATTACGAACTATTAAGTGAAGATGAACAGTATAGCATTGTCATGTCTAATATATATGATATGGCAAAGACTGTTCCTAATGATTTGGAAAAAGCTGATCTAATAGTTGTTTTAGGGTGCTCACCAGTTCCGCTTAGATATCGGATTTTGAAAATGATGGAATTAGTGAAACTTGGTTATTCAAAAAACGTACTTTTTTCTGGCGGAAAAGGTTGGCAAAAGCTTTTTAGAAAGCAAGACTTAGAAACTGGAAAAGTAGTTATTAATGAAGCTAAAAAAGAAGAATTGCTTCGGGCTGTCCGGAGTTGTATCGATGAGAATTTACTTAGTAGCGATGAAGAAAAAATACTTGATATGTCAGAAGCGGAATTAATGAAACTTATTGTTATAAGTAATGGTGGGCTTAGCAATGCTAAAATATTTCATGAACCTTTTTCGTATAATACAAGAGAAAATATAGAGTATGGAAAAACTTTAATAAATGAGCTCTTAAAGAGGAAAGAAATTAATAAATTAGAACGAATGATTATAGTAACATCATCTTTTCATTGCAAAAGAGCATATCTTACTTTTAAAAAAGCTTTTCAAGATATTGAGATTTTGGCTTGTCCAGCTACTTTAGATTTAGAAGATAGAGGAACGTCATTAGGTAGGGCAATGCTTTCAAATGCATATTATAATAAGCAAATCCATTTAGAATGCAACGCAATTGTTAATTATTCTAAAGATGGATCAATTTTGGATGCAGAACTTATAGATCTCGTTCCTAAGGAAGTAGCTTTTGAAATTGAAGAAAGACAAAAAGTATAATTACTTATATTAAATATAAAAGGCAAGGAGAAATCCTTGCTTTTTATTATATCAAAATATGCGAACAAGTGTTTACAAATATAAAATTTAATATTATAATAAAAAATGATAGTAAAAAATTATAGCTTTTTGGGGGTGATGGTAAGTGGATAATAAATATGACCATATTTATATTGCAATTGATTTAAAGAGCTTTTATGCATCTGTAGAGTGCCAAGAGCGAAAACTAAATCCACTTACTACCAATTTAGTAGTAGCAGATGATAGTAGAACAGAGAAAACTATTTGTTTAGCAGTCAGCCCTTCTTTAAAACAACACGGTATTCCAGGTAGAGCAAGATTATTTGAAGTGGTTCAAAAGGTGAAAGAAATAAATGCTGCAAGAAAGATAAATGCTCCTAATCATAAATTTACTTGTAGTTCATATGATGCTGTTGCATTAAATGAAAATCCAGATTTAGAACTTAGCTATATAGTTGCACCGCCAAGAATGAGATATTACATGGAATATAGCCAAACAATATATGACATTTATTTAAAATGGTTTTCAAAAGAAGATATATTTGTTTACTCAATAGATGAAGTTTTTATAGATGTTACACACTATCTTTCCACATATAAGTTAACACCAAGAGAGTTGGCTACAAATGTAATTCAAGAAGTATTAAATAAAACAGGTATTACAGCTACATGTGGCATTGGTTCTAACTTGTATCTTTGTAAGATAGCAATGGATGTGGTTGCTAAGCATATGGAACCAGATAAAAATGGTGTTAGAATTGCTGGCTTAGATGAAAGAACATATCGAAAATATTTGTGGAATCATAAACCACTTACAGATTTTTGGAGAGTTGGTAGAGGTATATCTCAAAAATTAGAAAAAAATGGAATGCATACAATGGGAGATATCGCCAGAAAATCTATTCAAGATGAAGATTTGCTTTATAAGTTATTTGGAATAAATGCTGAGCTTTTAATAGATCATGCTTGGGGGTACGAGCCTTGCACTATAGAAAGCATTAAATCATTTAAACCAGTAACGAATAGCTTAAGTGAAGGACAAGTATTAAGTCATGCATATAATTATGAAAAGGCGAAACTAATCATAAAAGAAATGGCTGAGAGCTTATCGTTTGGTTTAATAAGAAGAGATTTGATTACGAGCAAGATAGTTTTAGAAATAATATATGATGTAAGTAATTTATATAGCTCAAATAAAAATAAATATACTGGAGAAATAGATTATGACCACTATGGTAGAAAAGTTCCTAAGCATGCACATGGAACAATAAATTTGGATCATAAGACATCATCTACCAAAATTATTACAAATGGTGCAGTAGAGTTATTTGATAAGATTATTAATAAAAACTTATCGGTAAGAAAAATTTATATATCGGCATGTGATGTTGTAAATGAAGATGACTATAAAAATATTCTAGTTTATGAACAAATGAATATGTTTATTGATTATAATGAATTAGAAAAGACAAGAAAAAAAGAACAAAGCGAAAGAAATTTACAAAAAACAGTTTTAGAAATAAAAGATAAATTTGGAAAAAATGCTGTGTTAAAAGGTATGAATTTCGTTGAAGGCGGAACTACAATTATGAGAAATGGTCAAGTAGGCGGCCATAGAGGTTAAAGATAAGGAGAAAAATATGTATTATAGTCACGAATATGATGATATAATTGATATAGTATATTCTAAATCAAAAAAACATCCACACATGTCGCTTTATGCCCGTTCTGCACAATTTGCTCCATTTGCTGCTTTGACACGGGTATGAAGATGCGGTTAAAGAAACAGGTAGAGAAACTATTGGAAGAATAGAATTAGATGAAGAAATTAAAGTTATACTAGATTCTAAATTACAACTCATAAGAGACAATTTAAACAATAAAAAAGAAATTGCATTTACATATTTTGTGCCAGATTTGAGAAAAGATGGTGGAAAATATATTACACAAGTCGGTGTTGTTAAAAGGTTTGATGATTTGGAACAAAAAATAATATTAATAGATAAAAAAGAAATACCAATAAATGACTTGATAGATATTTCTGAAGCAAAATAAGCAATCTTAAGAAAGTGGTGAAACATGAGTTACACGTATACAAGAAAAGTAAATTATTATGAAACAGATATGATGGGAGTTGTACATCATTCAAATTATGTAAGATATTTAGAAGAAGCTAGATGTGCGTGGATAGAATCAATGGGAATTCCTATGCAATATATTGAAAGCAAAGGCTATACAATTCCAGTACTAGAAGTAAATATTAAGTATAAGAATCATATTACTTTAGGAGAAACAATTGCAATTGGTATTAATCTAATAGAGTATAATGGTGTAAGGATGACAATTTCGTATGATGTAAAAGATGTAAAAACAGGAAAAGTTGTAATAGAAGCTACAACCAAGCATTGTTTTACAAACAAAGAATTAAGACCTGTTAATATAAAAAAATGCGATGAAGAAATAAATACTAAATTTGAAAGTATATATACAGAATACACTATTAACAAATAGTAAACTTTTTGGAGGAATTATGAATCTAAAAACAAAATTTTCAGTACTTAGTTTTGTTATTGTTTTATTGGTTGCTATAAATAGCTTTTGCTTTGGAGCCAAAAAAGAAACTCAAGATTTAAAAGTTCTAGTTATAGAAATTAATCCTATACTAGAATCAATTACAAACAAAGAATTATATCCGGAAAATGATGGACATCCAAAAGTAAGTGAATATTTTGGACAAGATACTAATAAAGCAATAGATGAATTAAAAGAAGACCTTGAATTTGCTTCGCACGGATATTTAAATATCATTATGGATTATGAATACTTAAATGAATTTCCAACATATATAAGTGTGATTAAAGGAACAGAACTACATAGTTTCACAGAAGAAATGTATGTAGAGAGCACGAGATCAGAATCAAATCCAGACAAAGGAACCTGGTATAATGTTATTACAAATTTAATTCCTAATATTCCGTCTTATTCGTTTGATTATGAATATTTGATAGATAAATTTGATTTAATAGAAAGAAAGAATAATGGTGAATTTGATCAAGTATGGATTAACTCAATTGACCCAGCACAAACATATGAAACAATGATGGTTGGAAAAGATGCTTTTTGGGTAAATGGTACACCACTAAAAAAAGATTGCAATAATT
>JAEEGL015200576.1_pt1 | contig 10664 bp, 10 predicted proteins | sample 9134231 | NCBI WGS metagenome assembly JAEEGL01 (sample SAMN16246548, study PRJNA631951) | gut metagenome | biome: gut microbiome; feature: rumen; material: fiber-attached | host: Bos | place: Iran: Karaj | collected 2018-10 | reverse complement strand
CGGCCAGAAACAGAGGGTCGCCATAGCCAGGGCCCTTATCACAAAGCCCAGCATCATCCTTGCGGATGAGCCTACCGGTGCCCTTGACTCCAGGACCTCGGTTGAGATAATGGAGCTTCTGTCCGAACTCAACCGCACCGAAAACATGACGGTGATAGTGGTTACCCACGAGAGCGGGGTGGCAAATTTCACAAACAAGATAGTCCATATAAAGGATGGCATGATAGGGGAGATCGAGGCCAATGCAAGGCATGATGCCTCTCCTTTCGGTGCAGGCGGCATAATGAAATGAGAGACCTTATAAATGAAATATGGAGTACCGTCTCCGGCAACAAGCTCCGCACGGCCCTCACGGGTTTTGCGGTGAGCTGGGGGATATTCCTTCTCATCTGCCTCCTTGGGGCCGGAAACGGCCTCATGAACGCCTTCATGGGCAACAGCGACGATTTTGTGAAGAACTCGGTCCAGGTTTGGGGCGGATTCACTTCAAAGCCATATGCCGGATACAAGCAGGGCCGCTGGATCCGGCTTGACAAGGGCGACGCCTCTTTACTTTCCGGTGCTGAGTTCAGCGAGAACATAGTGGATGTGTCTCCCACGACCTCGGGCCGCAACGTGAACCTCGTTTACGGGACCAATTCGGTACGTGTTTCCCTCGTCGGGGTCAATCCCGGATTCAGCAATATAAATAAGGTTAACATGAGCGAGGGCCGTTTCATCAACCCCATTGACATATCCGAGAGGAGGAAAGGGATAGTGATTGGCACAAATACGGCCAAAGCTCTTCTGGAGGGCACCAGGATGCAGCCTAAGGACCTGATAGGGAAGTGGTTGAAGGCCGGTGACCAGGCGTTTGTCGTGACTGGGCTCTTCCATACCGACGAGAGCCGCATGGGCGGCGAGGCGTTTGCCCCGTTCAGCACCATGCAGGTGATAGAGGGTAACGGTGACAACCTGGGAACCATCGTGTTCACCACCAGGGGGCTCGAAACCGAAAAGGAAAACGAAGACTTCAACCAGGCCTTCGGCTCCCGGATCAAGTCCCGGCACGACGCCGACCCCACCGACGAACGGGCTCTCTGGATTTGGAACCGGAAACTGGGGAACCTTAGGATGACCAAGGCCCAGAACATCCTTGCCACCTTCCTTTGGATCCTGGGCGTGCTGACGCTGGTAAGCGGAATCGTGGGCGTGTCCAACATCATGCTCATCTCGGTGAAGGAACGGACCCACGAGTTCGGAATCCGGAAGGCTATCGGGGCAAAGCCCGGAGCAATCCTTAAACTCATTGTGGCTGAGAGTGTTACCATTACGGCCGTGTTCGGATATATAGGCATGCTGCTGGGAATGTTGGCATGCGAGGTGATGGACAGGACCATCGGGCAGAATTCCGTAAACGTCGGCTTTACGGAGATCCATATACTTGAGGATCCCACCGTGGGACTTTCCGTGGCGCTGGAAGCTACTCTGCTGCTGATAGTTGCGGGGACAATCGCCGGGCTTGCACCGGCGAGGAAGGCCTCACGGGTCAAACCTATTGAAGCGTTGAGGGCGGAATGAGATTCGATCGTGACAGTTTTGCGGAAGTGATGGACTCCATCACCAGGAACCGGAGCCGGAGCCTGCTTACGGGCTTCGGGGTGTTCTGGGGCGTGTTCATGCTCATTCTCCTGGCGGGCGGCGGAAAGGGCCTTAAGCAACTGATGGAGAAGAACTTCGAGGGCTTTGCAACCAATACGTGCCTGGCCTTCGCGGAGAATACCACCAAGCCGTACAAGGGATTCAAGAAAGGCCGTTCCTGGGATATGACCTACACCGACGCTTCCCGCGTCAAGGCCCTTGTTCCGGAGGTGGACGTGGTGAGCCCCATAGTATCGTTTTGGGGCAAGACTGCCGAGCTGGGAGAGTTTACCGCCAGCTGTTCCATCAAGGGTGTGTATTCCAATTATTCCTCCATAGAGTCGCCCCAGCTGGCTTACGGACGCTATATCAACGACATGGACGTTTCCGCCGAGCGGAAAGTCTGCGTGATAGGGAAGAAGATATACAACAACCTTTTCCCGCAGGGGGGCGACCCCTGCGGCGAGACCATCCGGGTGGACGGTATGTATTACACGGTGGTGGGCGTGGATTTCAACAACGGCAACATAAGCATCAACGGCAGTGCCGACGAGACAGTGACAATGCCTATATCCCTTGTCAGAAGGGCTTATAATACCGGTGAAGTTATCGATCTTCTGTGTTTCACGGCTCAAGAAGGGGTGACCGTAAGCGATATCGTCCCGCGTGTGAGGGAAATCATCGCCCGGCAGCACTTCATCGACCCTTCCGACGAAAGGGCCATCGAGATGATGAACACCCAGCTCATTTTCGGAATCGTGGACAGCCTTTTCAAGGGTATCAACTTCCTTATATGGCTGATCGGCCTTGGAACCATACTGGCCGGGGCGATAGGGGTTTCCAACATCATGATGGTGTCGGTGCGGGAGAGGACGGTGGAGATAGGCATACGCCGGGCCATCGGGGCCACTCCCGGGATGATCCTTTCCCAGATCATATCGGAGAGCATAATCCTTACCCTGGCATCCGGGCTGGCCGGAATCGTGTTCGGGGTGGGAGTGCTGTCGGTGGTGGAACTGGCCATGACCACCGACGGAATCCTGAAGGCCGAATTCCAGGTGGGGTTCTCAGTGGCGTTGCTGTCGGCCATGCTGCTGACGGTCCTGGGCGTACTGGCCGGGCTGGCCCCCTCGCTCCGCGCCATGGAAATAAAGCCGGTTGATGCAATGAGAGATGAATAAAAAAACGTAACGTTATATGAAAAAGTTTTTCAAGTACCTGATTATCATTTTGGTAAGCCTTCTGTTCCTGGGGACCTTCTACTATCTTTTCAAGAGGTCCCGGCCCAAGCCGGAGTTGTATCAAGAAATAACTCCCGCGGTTACTGACATCGTGAAGTCCACCATAGTGACCGGCAAGATCCAGCCCCGGGACGAGGTCAACATCAAGCCCCAGATAAGCGGCATCATAGCCGAACTGTACAAGGAGGCCGGCCAGACAGTCAAGCAGAATGAGATCATCGCCAAGGTGAAGGTGATTCCCGACATGTCGTCGCTCAGCTCGGCTCAGAGCCGGGTCCGCCTTGCGGAACTGAACCTGAAGCAGGCCAAGACCGACTACGACCGCGAGAAGCCCCTCCATGAGAAGGGCCTGGTCTCGGCCGAGGAATACGACAGGGTGCTGCAGGCCTACAACCAGGCAAAGGAGGAACTTGCCTCGGCCAAGGAGTCCTTGGAGATTATCCGCGACGGAGTGTCATCTTCCAATAAATCAGGTAGTTCCACCCTGGTAAGGTCCACCATTTCCGGCCTTATCCTGGACATCCCGGTGAAGGTGGGGAACTCGGTCATCAACTCCAATACCTTCAACGACGGTACCACCATCGCCACGGTGGCCGACATGGACGACCTCATCTTCGACGGCAATATCGACGAGACCGAGGTGGGGCGCCTTTCAGTGGGGATGCCGGTGAAGATTACCGTGGGTGCCCTTCCCGATGTCTCACTGGATGCGGTGCTCGAGTATATTTCGCCCAAGGCAACAGAGAACAACGGTACCAACCAGTTCGAGATCAAAGCGTCAGTGAAGGTTCCCGACGGGGTTACCATTCGTTCCGGATACAGCGCCAACGCACAGATAGTGCTCCAGCAGGCCCTGCAGGTTCTATCAATCCCGGAAAGCACCCTTTCGTTCGAGGGCGACAGCACCTTCGTATACGTCTCCGAGGCTGGTTCCTACGTCAAGCGCAGCGTCACCACCGGTGTGAGTGACGGAATCAACATCCAGATAACCGGAGGCCTGGAAGGAGGGGAGACCCTCAGGGGAAACAAGATAATCAACGTTAAGTAACCTGCCATGAAAAAGTGTCATTTGCTTGCAGCCGTGGCTGTTGCGTTGATGTGGGGAGTGGAGGCGAACTCACAGGACCTCTCGCACGCCTGGACTCTGTCCGAGTGCATCGACTGGGCCCTGGAACACAATATCGACCTCCTTTCCCGGCAGAATACGATCGACCGCGATTCCATCGAACTCAGTACCACCAAGCTGGACAGGCTGCCGTCGCTTTCAGCTTCGGCATCGGAGAACCTGTCGTTCGGGCGCGGGCTTACCGCCGACAACACCTATGCCAATACCAATACCACTTCGACCAGTTTCTCAATCGGTTCGGGGGTAAGCCTTTTCAACGGTTTCAGGGCCAGGAACAATATCAAGATCGGCAGCCTGAACCTGGAAGCGGCGGTGCAGGACCTTGAGAAAGCCCGTGACGACATCCGGGTGGCAGTGGCAAGGTCGTTCTTCCAAATACTTTATAACCAGGAGATTCTGGGTGTCGCCGAAAGGCAGATCCAGATTGATTCGGCCCAGGTGGAGCGTCTTGGGGAGATGCTCCTTGCCGGAAAGGCCACCCAGGCCGAGGTGGCCCAGCAGAAGGCCTCCCTGGCCCAGAGCCGGGTTACACTCGTGCAGGCCGGGAACGAGCTCTCGCTCTCGCTCCTGGAACTGGCGCAGTTGCTGGAACTGCCTTCGCCCGAGGGGTTCACGATCGCTTCGCCCCAAGGAGCGGGATCCCTGGAGGAAAGGCTTCTTCCAAGCCCCGAGAGCATATTCGCCTCGGCGGTGGAGAACAAGCCGTCCGTCCGGGCCGAGCAGCTTCGCCTGCAGAGTTCCGATGCCACCATCGCCCTTGCAAAGAGCAGCCTGTATCCTTCGCTTTCGCTGAGCGGCGGAATCGGCTCAAACTACTATACAACCTCGCAGAATGTCCCCCAGTCGGGCTTCTGGGACCAGTTATCCAACAATTTCAGCCAGTACGTGGGAATCAGCCTTAACATTCCCATTTTCAATAAGTTCGCAACCAGAAACGGAATCCGGAGCGCCAAACTCGGAAAGGAGAGCCAGGCACTCCGGCTGGAAAGCGTGAAGAAGTCGCTCTACAAGGAAATACAGCAGGCCTATTACAATGCGCTGGCCGCAAGGGAGAAGTATACGTCTTCGCTCACGGCGTCGGCAAGTTATGAGGAGGCCTTCAACCTGGTGACCGCCCGCTATGAGAACGGCAAGGCCACCATCACCGAGTTCAACGAGTCCAAGAACCAGTACCTGAAGGCTGCTTCCGACCTGGTCCAGGCCTCCTATGAATACCTTTTCCAGACCCGCCTGCTGGACTTCTACCGCGGCGGCGCACTCTGAAAACCGGGCAGGTTATTTTTTGATTATACCTATACCGGGACGGTCGGGGAGGGTGATGAGGCCCTTCTCGACCGTCATCCCTGTGAACAGGTCGTTGGAAATCAACAGGTTACCGTCCAGGTCGGCAAAGTCGGCGATGGGCGATAGCTGGGCGGCGGCGCTCACGGCGCAGGAGGTTTCCGTCATGCAGCCGAGCATTACCTTCATGCCCTCGGCACGGGCGTACGCGGCCATTTTCCAGGCTTCCCGCATGCCGGTGCACTTCATCAGTTTGATGTTTATGCCGGAGTATGCTCCCTTTATCGACGGAAGGTCGGCCAGATGCTGTATGGCCTCATCGGCATAGACCGGTAGGGGGGAATGCTCGGTCAGCCAGGCGTTGTCGTCGAGTCTTTCCCTGGCCATCGGCTGCTCCACCATAACCACGCCCTGTTCCTTCAGCCAGAATATCTCGTCAAGGGCTTTTTCGCGGTCTTTCCATCCCTGGTTGGCATCTACGGCAAGGGGCAGGCCGGTGACCGACCGGATGGTCCGGATCATCTCCTCATCGGTGTCCAGGCCAACCTTTACCTTTAATATGTTGAACCGGCCGGCACATTCAAGGGTTTTCTCCCTTACCACTTCCGGGGTGTCGATTCCTATGGTGAAGGTGGTGGACGGCGCCTTGGAGGGGTCCAGCCCCCATATGCGGTACCACGGCTGGCCGAGGAGTTTCCCCACCAGGTCGTGAAGGGCTATGTCCACTGCGGCCTTCGCGGCCGAGTCGCCGGGGGAGAGGCTGTCTACGTAGGCGAGGATGTCTTCCATCATGAAGGGGTCGGTGAACTGGCCCAGGTCCACCTTCGCGAGGAAGGAGGTGACGCTTTCCACCGTCTGCCCGAGGTAGGGCGGCATGGAGGCCTCTCCGTATCCAGTAAATCCGTCATAATCAATTGTTACCTGGACTCCGGGAGTGGTTTTCCTGGAGTAGGAGGCAACCGTGAAAACATGGCGCAGTTCCAGCTCATACGGATAGAAGGACAGTTTCATCCGTTCTTCCCCGCCCACCTTGTAGGCCTTGGGCCCCTTGCCGGCCCTGCCTGCAATCCCTTGCCCGCATCCTGCCAGTGCCATGCCTGCGGCACCCACCGCCGCATCCCTTAGGAATTCTCTTCGTTTCATGTAAACAACAGTTTTGAAATCGGCCTGTCGATTTTCTTGCCATAAAAGTACAAAAAAATCGAAAAATAATTTGCAGATAAGAAAAATGTTACTACATTTGCAGTGTACTATTAAACTAATACACGATAAATAAACCTCAGACAATATGATCCAAGTAAATGACCTCTGCTTCAGTTACGGCAAGACTCCCGTCCTGAAGAACATTACAATGACAATCGCGGAAGGCAATATCTACGGCCTTCTTGGCGAGAACGGCGTTGGAAAGACCACGCTGCTTACGCTTCTATGCGGGCTCAAGGCTCCGGACAGCGGCTCCATAACTGTGGACGGGCGCAATCCTTACCGCCGTCAGCCTTCCCTCCTGTGCGAACAGTTCTATCTGCCCGACGAGGTGGCTCCCGTAGCCTTGAAGGCTTCGGTATTCGCCGCCGAGAGGGGAGTGTTCTGGCCCCGTTTCTCGATGGACATGTTCAAAAAGCTCATGGCGGAGTTCGAGGTGGATCCTTCGCTGAAGATGAACGCCATGTCGGCCGGTATGCTCAAGAAGACCTATATCGCCTTCGCCCTTGCCTGCCAGGCCCGGAATTACTACCTCGACGAGCCCACCAACGGTCTGGACATCCCGTCAAAATCGCAGTTCCGCAGCGCCATCACCCGCTACACCAGGGAGGATTCCTCCATAGTGATCTCAACCCATCAGGTTAGGGACCTGGAGAACATCATCGACCCGATAATCATCCTGGACCACCGGGACGTTCTGGTAAATGCCTCATTGCAGGACATTTCCTCCAGGCTGTTCTTCGATTACGGCAACGAACTTCATCCGGGCGCACTGTACATGGAGCAGACTCCCGGTGGCACCATCCAGGTCTTTCCAAACACCACAGGTGCGGAAAGCAAGGTGAATCTGGAGGCCTTCTTCAACACCGTGCATGCTCACAGGGACCTTGTGAAATCGATGCTTTCCCAGAATGCTTAACCTTTAATACGCTATAGTCATGAACGAGACATTCAACATATCGAGGTTCGGAAAGTATTTTGCCTTCGACCTCAAGCAGATGTGGCACCGCAACGGCAAGACCTCCCTCATGCTGGGACTCTGCGGACTCATACTCTACCTGGCTGTTGTCACCATCAGCCTGGTGTTCTCCTTCCACTGGCAGGGGCCGGGTATTGTTCCCAGGGCCATAACCTTCTTCCTGGCCTATTTCGTGCTTGTGCTCTATGAGACAAGGGCATACGGCCATCTGACCGCCAAGGACGATGGTTCGGCCTACCTTATGATACCTGCCTCCGCCCTGGAAAAGACTGTGTCGATGGTGATTATCGGGGTTTTCGTTCTTCCCCTCGCCTTTGCTGCAGTGTATCTTTCAACCGATGCGGTTCTCGCACTTGTGGACCCCTCGGTAGGTGATCCGCTGGCAACCGGAATAGGCACCGTGCTCGCCAAGTTCAACGAACTCATAGCCTCCACAGGCGAAGAGATGAACGTGTCGCTCGGAAAGATGTGGTTCCCGCTGGTACTGCAGATGATCCTCAACCTGCTTTTCTTCCTCCTGTGCGGACTTATCTTCAAGAAGTGGAAGATCCTGGGCGGATTCGGAATCATACTTGCGCTTGACCTTCTGGTCACCAACGTGGTGGGCCTTGTGTTCAAGACCGGCGACAATGCCGAGAGATTTGCCGGATGGGTGCAGAATCTCGGTCCCCAGGCAGTCGTGGACGGATCCATGGTTTGGGCCTCAGTCGTAAACGGTGTGGTGATAATCGTCCTGCTGATAGCTATCTATTTCAGGGTCAAGACTTTGAAACATTAAGCAACTTATGCTATGAACTTCGACAACAACAGACCCATTTATCTCCAGATTGCCGATGCAATCTCAGAGAGGATCCTCTCGGGGGAGCTTGGCGGCGATGACCGGATACCCTCGGTCAGGGAGTACGGGGCGTCGCTGGGAGTGAACCCCAACACGATGATGCGGACCTACGAAAAGCTCACGGCCGACGGCATCATCTTCAACAAGAGGGGAATCGGATACTTCGTGAGTCCGGATGCCCGGGAAAAGGTGCTCCAGGCCCAACGGAAGGAATTCATCGAGGTGGAACTGCCCCAGATCAGGCGCCGTATGGAGCTCCTGGGTCTTTCCCCTTCAGAGCTTCTGCAGTAACATTTTTTGCCTCATTCCGGGTTGCAAATATTGACGGTGATGGTTATATTTGCAATGTTATGGAAGAGAGGAAAATCCACCCGCTTCGCTTCATCCCGGCGGAGGGGTATCTGGTTGCCGACCTGGGAATCGTAGATTCAATGGTGGGCGAGGGCTGGCTGGGGGGAAATACCCTCGGGGAACTCATGCAGACCTACATGGAGAAAATCGTGGGCGACCCGTGCTTCGAGTATTACGGGACTCAGTTTCCCGTAACTGTCCGTATCCTTCATGCCGACGACGGCATCGCCCCCACGGTGAGTCCTGACGATGTCACTGCCGAAAGCCGGTACGATTCCCTCGGCCGCACCACTTTCCTTTATGTCGTGGATGCCGCTCCGGGAGCAAAGCTGAGGCTGGGCTTCCGGGAAACGGTGGCTTCTGCCGGGGTGTACCTTGCCGCGGAGGAAGGACGTTTATCGGAACTGCTTGACAGTGAGCCGCTCTCAAAGGGCGACAGCGTGGTGGTCCGGCCCGGGACGGTGTATGCAGTGGAGGGTAAGGCTGTACTTGTGGAGGTGGCCGAAGCGTCGGCTCTACAGTTCAGCCTGCACGGTGAGGACCTGATGGAGGCCTTTGATTTCATAGATTACGGTAAATCCGGGACCGGCGTGATTCATATCTCGAATGGGGGAGGCCCCGCCAGGGAGCTCTGCTCAACACCGCATTTCAAGGTGTCGGAGCTTGTTTTGGACAATCCGTTGAGGATATCGCCTGGCGACAGGGACGGCTTCTCCCTGTATGTTCCGGTCCGGGGCGGTGCCGTGGTGCAGTGGAAGGATTTTGAAGGCGTCGCCGGCCAGACCCGGCTCAGGTGCGGCGAATGCGTACTGGTTCCGTCCGACACCGGGGAGTTCCTGCTGGCGGGAACATCGCCGGAATCCATGCTGCTGGAAATCCTTCCCGGGGAGATCCCTCCTGTCCGGGACGAATACGAATCACAACAGGACAATCATTCTGAAAGGAACATCACATGGACTCGGTAAGGATAGACAAGTATCTGTGGGCCATAAGGGTCTACAAGACTAGGACTGACGCCACCGACGCCTGCAAGGGCGGTAAGGTTAAGGTGGCCGGGGTGAATGCAAAACCCTCGAGGGAAGTTAAACCCGGTGAGGTCATCCAGGTGCACAAGGGGTCTGTCTTTTATACGTACAAGGTGATAAAGGCACTTGAAAACCGCGTTGGGGCGCCCCTGGTGGCCGATTATGCGGAGAATCTCACCCCGGAGGAGGAACTTCAGAAACTGCATGCTCCCGTGGAGACCTTCTTCGTCAAGAGGGAAAGGGGTGCCGGCCGGCCCACCAAGAAGGACCGCCGCGAACTGGAGGAAATCTGGGACCAGCTGATATGACGCCTTTCCTGGAGCAGGTAGCCCGGCACTATTACGCCCTGGGCGGAATGGACCGGTTGTGCATGGTTTTCCCAAACCGCCGCAGCATGGTGTTTTTCCGGAAGTACCTTTCCGGAGCGGTGGCTTCCGATCCGGGCGCCTCTCCCATGAGGATGCCCTGCCTGCTCACGATCAACGATTTCTTCTGCCGTATGTACGGAGGGGAAGTGACCGACCGGGTCCGCCTTATACTTGCCCTGTACGACTGCTACTCGGACCTTTATCCCGGGCATGAGCCCCTTGACGATTTCATTTTCTGGGGAGACGTGCTCATCTCCGACTTTGATGACGTGGACAAGTATCTCTGCGATCCGTCGGCCCTGTATGCAAACGTCTCGGACTACAAGGCCATCCAGGATACTTACTCTTACCTGTCGGAGAACCAGGTTGAGGCGGTGAGGCGCTTCGTGGGGCATTTCAGGAAGGAGTCCGGCCGGCTCACGGTTAGCCTGGGCTCTTCAGGAAAGGATTTCAAAGGGCGGTTCCTGCAGATCTGGAACCTGCTTCTTCCGTTGTATAAGAACTTCCGCAAGTCGCTCAGGGATAAGGGAATGGCCTATGAGGGCATGGTTTTCCGGGACCTTGTGGACAAACTTCGCGAGACTCCCGTCCCGGATGTCCTCAGCGGCGTGTTCACCGACGTGGACAAATAT
>JAEEGL014918292.1_pt1 | contig 10664 bp, 13 predicted proteins | sample 9134231 | NCBI WGS metagenome assembly JAEEGL01 (sample SAMN16246548, study PRJNA631951) | gut metagenome | biome: gut microbiome; feature: rumen; material: fiber-attached | host: Bos | place: Iran: Karaj | collected 2018-10 | reverse complement strand
TTTACTCAACCAGGAGACTCAATTACATATGATATAAAAGTAACAAATAAAGGAACATTAGATGGCGAAGTAGAAAATATCACAGTAAATAAAGGAGATAATCCAGCAATTACTTATACAACAAGTGGATTAAAAAGAGGAGATAAAATAACAAAAAATAATGGAACAAATACTTTAACCGTAAAAGTAGATTATGATAGTAATGTAACGAGTCAACCAGCCAGTACAACAAATAATATTACAGTAACAATAAACTATCAACAAGATTTAGGCCAAGTACCAGCATATGAAACATATTCTATAGGAGATACAGTCCAATTTGCCGGAAGTAATTGGTATGTAATCAAAGATTCAACTGCAGAAGAAGATTATGTAACCTTGATGAAAGAAATAAGACTGACTAATCAAGAATTAGGAGATTATGCATATGATTCTACGAATGACATAATGGAATATACATGGACAGACACCTGTCATAATGCAAATCACGGATATTCATCAGCTGTTTGGAGTAATTGCAACAATACTAATAGTTATGCAACGAGCAAAGTGAAAGAAATGCTGGAGACAAGATATATGCCAACAATAGATCCTAATTTTAATAAATTAAAGGAAATTAATGGGTACAAGATACGAATTATAACTGTAGAGGAATTACAAAACAATTTAGGCTGGCGAAGTGGTAAAGAAACATATGTAAATGTAGAAGGAAACAATGTTCCAGATTGGGTACATCAAAAAGGATATTGGGTTGATGCAGGTAGTAGTCCCACTGCTGTTTGGGTTTGGAATAATGGAGCATCTGTTGCAATGCATACTAACACCGTCTTCTTTAAAAATAATGACAGTTATGATTTTGGCGTTCGCCCCGTTATAAATTTGCTAAAAAGTGCAATAGAATAATATAAAAACTGATGAAATCATATTTTATCAGTTTTTTTAACTATAAAAGATAAACCAAATTAACCATATTATTGGTAAGAATGCAAAGATAATGATTCCAAATAAGAAGAATAGAGGGAATAATAACAATAATATTAATAAATAAAAATAATTATTTGTATACAATATTACAACCTCCTATAATATTGTATTAATAATGGTATTTTAATGTAATGAATTTGTATTATATAAATTCATTTTTCTTTATAAAAGTTACTATTATATATATTAAATACTAATCCTAATAAAATCATATATGCTATTAAACTAGAACCACCATAACTAATAAATGGTAGTGTAATACCTGTTATAGGAAGTAATCCTATAGTCATCGATATATTTTGTATTTGCTGATATAAAAGTATACTAATAACACCAATCATTACGTATTTATCAATACTATTGATGTTACTTCTAGAAATATAAATTAATCTTAAATCAAAGAACAATAGAATAACTAGTAAGATCATAGATCCAATAAAACCAAAATTAGATGCAAATACAGAAAATATAAAATCAGTACCAGCTTCTGGGAAATAAATAGGCGTATGATTAAATCCATGTCCTATTAATCCACTTGATCCAATTGCCGACAAAGAATTAGTTAACTGCATTCCACTACCAGATTGCCAATTAATAATCCTATCAATTCTATAAAAAAAGTTACTGCCAAACAATTTAATAAATAAATCTCCGTAAAAAAAATAAATAGATAAAAATACAGATAAAAATAATGCTATAAAAATAAATAATAAAACAAACCATCTCATTCTAATTCCGCTAACAAATAACATAAAAAAAGTAATTATTAAATATATCAGAACAGCACCTGTATCAGGTTCTAAAAAAGTAAGTACAGAAGGTAATAAAACGATAAGTAAAATCAAACAGATAAGTTTAAACTCATCTAGAATACTTAAATCTTTGTAATTATTTTTATAACTATCTATCATTTTACTAAGTATCAATATTAAAGAAATCTTCATAAATTCGCTAGGTTGAAAACTACCAACCCCATTAATTACATACCAACATCTACTACCATTTATAACTGGGCCAATTAAAAGTAATCCAGCTAGTAAAACTAAATGAATCAAATAAATATACCAAGCATAATCGTAAATTATTTTTATTTTAAATTTCATAATTATAAATATAAATACTATTCCAACAATATACCAAAGACTTTGCTTAATGACTAAATTTCCTAAACTTTTAGATAAATACATAGATGCTGAGTAAATAGACATAATACTAATAATAAAAAAAATAAATAAACAAAATACAAGATATTTATCTATCTTTATTTTCTTAAACATAATTATCACCAGTATTAGTATGTTAAATTTAGTACTTTTTATTTATTTTATACATAAAATAATATGAAAGAGGGGTACTGATGAAAAAGAAACTACCTAATATATCTAAATTTCCTAATAATAAAAATATTTCCAATAATAAAGATACATATTATTCTTATATGAATGATCCAAAAACAGAATACAACCAAGAAAATTCAAATAATAATACTAAAGATATAACAATAGATAATCTATTTGAAACAGGTAATTATATCTTTAATATTCCTGTAGTTATAAAAACTAAAACATCTAATATTAAATCAACTATAATAGGTAAAGTAGGTGATCATGTAATAACAAGTAATGGTAATACTATAAAAACAAAAGATATAGAAAATATATCAACTATTTAAATTATTAAAAAACTATTTATTTTTAACAAAAATGTAGATATTTAATTATAATACCTACATTTTTATTATATAATTTTATATTCCAGAAACTAAAGTATCATTTAAACACTTAAAAGCCCCTATACAACTTAATTTTATAGTAAAGAAATCTTCTGTTGCTAGATATGGTGTATTAATACTAGTAGTAGGATCAGTATTAGGAGCTAAGACTCTGCATGTTAAACAGTTATCATCAATATTTTCGACTCTAAATACATTGCTTGTACCAGTAGTTTCATTCAATGTATAAGGCATTGTCCAAAGATTATTATTACAACAACTATAAATATTAATAGGTCTAGTATTTAATAATATATTACTAGTAGTAGGGCCTAAAAAAGGTTTATCACACCCATCTATAATATCACTTTGTTCACGTCTTTGTTGAAGCATTAAAATAATTTCAAATGTATCAGCTAAACAGTTAACATTATTATCGTTTCCACACATATATATTTACTCCTTTCTTATAAATTAACAATAACATCATTTAAACATTTAATTGCACATACACAATTTAAATTAACTGTTGCACTTTCTCTAGTATTAATATATGGAGAATTATCACTAGGAGTAGGATTATCAATCAATATACTAACTAAGCAACAATTGTCACTGACTTTTTCAACTCTAAAAACACTACTTTGGCCTGTATATGTTACTCCGTCTATTACAACATCATAATCAATACTAATTAAATTATTATCACAACCATAAAAAGTTATTGGCCTAGTATTAAAACACATTATATTATCCAAGTTACCTAAAAAAGGTCTAGAACAAGTATTGTCATTACAATCCCTATGTTCAGCTTTTTTTTGTAATATATCAATTAATTTTAGAGTTTTACTTAAACAACATGCATTATTATCCACAATATCCACCTCATTTTCATATTTCTAATATAGGATATTCTTGTAATTAAGTTTGGTGTCGTATTAATACCCATATTAAAATATATTCAAAATTTAAATATTTATGGTGAAATATAACTCTTTAATAAAAATATTTGTTTTTTTAAAATTTTATAGTATAATTATACTGGTGATAAAGATGTCAATTGAATATATAATTGTCTTAGCAATAATTTTAGTAATATTATTAGCTATTCTAAAAGCTGGTAAAAAAGATGCTCATTTAGAGTTTAATAAATTAGTAGAATATTTGGGAGGAAAAGATAATATTATATCAACTACTTCTAATTTATCTAGATTCATTGTAACTCTTAAAGATGTATCCTTAGCAGATAAAGAAGCTATTCAAAAATTAGGAGCCAAGGGTATTGTTGAAATTGATAACCAATTAAAAATAATATTAGGCCCTAATTCTGGACAAATAAAGAAATATATCGATGAATTAAAATAGAATTCGAGTCATAAAACCAGAATTCGACATATAATGACAAATAAAACTCATATAATCATAATGAAAGGAAGCGATTATATGAGCTTTTTTGATAGTTTTTTAATTAATACAATTTTTATACTATTTCCATTATTAGTTTACTTAATATATGTAGCATACTGTAATAACATAGATAAGGATTATAGTGATATATTCTTTCAGTTAGCGCTTTTTACTTCATTATATTTAGTTATGAGATATGGTTATTCAGGTCCTAACAGCTATATTTTATTATTAATTAATATTCCATTAGTATTTGCATTTTTAAATAAAAAAACTTCTATTGCTATACTAATTTCTATATTATTAATTGTTTTTTGTACCATCGCAATGAATTATAATTTTTATATAGTCTTAATAGAATATATTTTATATTTTTTAGCTTATTTATATGGTTTAAAAAATAAAAAAGAAGAATATTATATCATTAATATATTTACAATTATTAAAGCCTTCTTTTTATCGTTTTTAACTTTTTATATTACCAAATCAAATAATAATATAATAAATGATTTTAAGAATATTATTGTTAATGTTGTAGTATTTTATTCTGCGATCAATATTTATTTATTGTTAATTAAAAAAGCAGAACAAATAATAGATTTAAATAGTAGTATTAAAGAAATAGAAAAAGAAAAGTCAGTTCAAGCATCTTTATTTAAAATAACTCATGAAATAAAAAATCCAATTGCTGTATGTAAAGGATATTTAGATATGTTAGATACTAATAATACAAAAAAAGTAGAACAGTATATACCAATAATAAAGAGTGAAATAGATAGAACTTTAATTTTAATGGATGATTTTCTACAATATAGTAAATTAAATATTAATAAAGAAATATTAGATATAAACATGTTAATTGAGGATACATGCCATTCTATGATGCTGTTATTTAAAGAATATAAAGTTAAAACAAATTTTTCTATAACAGATGATGAAATATACATAATGGGGGATTATAATAAACTAAAACAAGTTCTAATTAATATATTTAAAAATAGTTTTGAATCTAAAAGGAAAAATAAAAAATTATATATTAAATTAAAAACTGATATCATTAATAATACTGTCAATATAATCGTAATGGATAATGGATGTGGCATGACCGAAGAACAATTAAATAAGATAGGAGAAGCATTTTTTACCACCAAAGAAAGCGGAACAGGACTTGGTGTATGTTTGTCACAAAAAATAATAAAACAACATGATGGAAGTATTTTATACGAATCAAATGTCAATGAAGGAACAAAAGTAACAATTGTACTTCCATTATATAAATTTAGCTGAATTATATGATATAATTTATTCAGAGGTAAATTATGAAAAAATTAGATATTATATATGAAGATAAAGAAATAATTGTAGTTAACAAGCCATCAGGATTGCTTTGTATCGCAACAAATAAGAAAGAAACTAATACTTTATATCGAATGGTTAGTAGTTATATAAAAAAATCAAATCCTAGACTAAAAATATATATAGTTCATAGACTTGATAAAGATACTAGTGGTATAGTTGTATTTGCTAAAAGTCAAACAATAAAACTTATGTTACAAAATAATTGGGATAAAATAGCTACAAAAAGAAAATATATTGCTGTGGTAGAAGGAGAAGTAGAAAAAGAAAGAGATACTATTAAGAGTTACTTAAAAGAAACAAAAACTTTATTAGTGTATTCTACTAAAGGAAAAGATGGAAAACTAGCAATTACTGAATATAGAAAAATATTTAGTAATAAAAATTATAGTCTTTTAGATATTACCATAAAAACGGGTAGAAAAAATCAAATAAGAGTACATATGAAAGATATAAATCATATAATAGTAGGAGATAAAAAATATGGATGCAAGAAAAATCCAATTAGAAGAATGTGCTTACATGCCAATATATTAGAAATACTTCATCCAGTTACTCATAAATTAATGCATTTCGAAACTGATATTCCAGATAATTTTATAAAGTTAATTAATAATTAGTTGAAGCACACACTTCAATTTTTTTATTGTTCATAAAATACAATAAAAGGAGGTGTAGTTATGTGTCAACAAGGAAATAATCAAAATAATAATGATAACTATTGGAGTTTTATATTAGTAATATTTGTTTTATTAGTAATAATTTTAAATTATTAAATACTATTAATTGAAACTGTAAAAAATATAGAATGCAAGTTATACGTGTGTTCTATATTGATTTTTAAATACGAAGAGAGGTATAATAAATATAGCTAAAATAGGAGAAATTTTTATGGAAAATAATAAAAAAATAATTATAACAGTACTTTCTGTATTAATATGTATAATGGCTATAGGTTATGCCTTGCTTGCACAAGAGTTAACAATAAACGGATCTGCATCAATAGATTCAACTTGGAGAGTGGAATAACTAATATAACTCAGAAAGAAATAAATGGAGGAGTAACAGAAAAAAGTAAAAGTTATACAGCAACAACCGCTAATTTTGATATTGGTTTTACTCAACCAGGAGATTATGTAATATATGATATTGAAGTAACTAATAGTGGAACCCTAGATGCAGTGATATCAAATATAAATATAGTAACAGATAATAATCCTGCCATAATATATACAACGAGCGGATTACAACAAGGAGATAAAATCACAAAAAACGGAGATAAAAAATATTTAACAGTTAAAATAGAATATGATAGTAATGTAACCTCACAACCAGCACTTGATGATAATGATATAACTTTACAGATGGATTACCAACAAGATTTAGGACAATTTGATCCAATTACTTATGAAACATATTCAATAGGCGATAAAATAACATTTGCAGGATCGGATTGGTATGTAATAAAAAATTCTTCTTCAGACGAGGATTACGTAACACTAATGAAAGAAAAGGTATTAACTTATACGGAATTAGGAAATTATGCATTTGGAAGAAATCATGAGCAAAGTAAGATGAGTTATTATTGGAGTGATACCTGTCATTACAGCCTAACATATGGAACAGATACGTATACAACTCAGGATATATCTGGATGTAATGGCCATAATTCTTATGACGAAAGTAACTTAAAAACATATTTAGAAGAAATATATATGCAAAATTTAGATGAAAATAACTTAAAAGACATAGATGGCTATAAAATAAGATTAATAACCTTAAGCGAGTTACAAAATAATTTAGGAATTTCTAAAAATATGACAGCATCGTGGTATACTACTGATGTTCAAAACACTCCATCTTGGGTATATCAAAATTTTGGAGAGGAAATTGACAATATAGATGGATATTGGACAATGACTAAATTTACAGGAGATTCTACAGGAGTATGGTGTGTAGATAAATGGCAAACAGTAACTAGTAATAATTCAATTTATTATCCATATAGTGGTAGTGTTCGCTCAGTAATAAATCTATTAAAATCAGCCATTGAGTAGAGAAATCTACTCTTTTTTTATCGTTGATAAAAGTGTAAAAACTTTACAAAATAAAGAAAATATGATATAATATGCAACAATTAAGGGGGGATATAATGGGTACAATTTTTGATAAAGATTTTGATACTATTAAGCAAAAAATGGAGAAAGTAGACGGTGCTAGTGGTAGAGAAGGGGATATATACAGATATAATAATTTAGCTATTAAAATATTAAAAAGACCTGTTTTCAAACATTTGGAAGATGGCTATGATTATTTAATGACTTTGTCAACTAAACGTTTTGTTTTAATGAAAGATAAAATATATAAAGATTGTCATATGATAGGATATACTATGGATTACATAGATGATAATAATTCCCCGGTAGATAATATTCCAATGCCATTATTTATTTCTGAATTAGAAAAAATCAAAGAAGACTTAGAAACGTTTAAAAAACATGAAGTATACATAGTAGATGTTCATGGTAATAATATTATGTATAGTAATGGTTTACATGTAATAGATACAGCCTCATATATGCCCTTATCAGTGTATACTGAATTAAAAGATTACTCCTTAACAGAACAAGAGATGAAAAATAATATTCATTTAGATAATTTAGTTCAAATAAATACTGGTATGACAGAATTTTTAACTAATAGATTAAGTCAAAGTTTCACTCAAGAAGAAAGAGATATTTTTAAACAAAAACTATTGAAAGATTTGTTAGAATGTTCAAAAGAAACATATATAGGAGATTATTTAAAAAATAGTTCTTCAGATAGTGAAACTATTTCAACATACGTTAGTAAGAGGTTACATAGATAACCTCTTTAATATTGATAAAAATTTCTATTTATAGTAAAATTTTAATAGCTTAGAGGTGATAATATGATACAAGTAAATAATGTAACACTTAGATTTGGAAAAAGAACCCTTTTTGAAGATGTTAATATAAAATTTACTCCAGGTAATTGTTATGGATTAATTGGTGCCAATGGAGCAGGTAAATCTACATTTTTAAAACTACTTTCAGGAGAATTAGATACTACTCATGGTGAAATAATTATTACCCCAGGAGAACGCCTTGCTATATTAAAACAAAATCATTATGAATTTGATGAAGAAAAAGTAATAGATACAGTTATTATGGGTAATAAAAGATTATACGACATCATGAAAGAAAAAGAAGAACTTTATTCTCATACTGAATTTAGTGATGAAGATGGCATGAAACTTGCTAATTTAGAAGCTGAATTTATGGATTTAAATGGCTGGGAAGCAGAAAGCGAAGCTGCAGAACTTCTAAATAATTTAGGCGTTGAAGTAGAATTACATCAACTATTAATGAAGGAACTTCCAAATAATAAAAAAGTAAAAGTATTGCTTGCTCAAGCATTATTTGGAAATCCAGATATTTTATTATTAGATGAACCTACTAATAATCTTGATATAGAAGCAATTAATTGGTTAGAAGAATTTTTAATAAACTTTAATAATACAGTTATAGTTGTATCTCATGATAGACACTTTTTAAATAAAGTTTGTACTCATATTGCGGATATTGACTATGGTAAAATCAAATTATATATTGGAAACTATGATTTCTGGTATGAATCTAGTGAATTGGCCCTAAAACAAATGAAAGAACAAAATAAGAAGAAAGAAGATAAAATAAAAGAATTACAATCATTTATTGCTAGATTTTCGGCTAATGCATCAAAATCTCGCCAAGCAACATCTAGAAAGAAAATGCTAGAAAAAATAGAATTAGATAAAATTGTACCATCATCAAGAAAGTATCCATTTATTGATTTCAAACCAGAACGACCAAGTGGTAAAGAAATATTGACTGTAAAAAATATTTCCAAAACGATTGATGGCAGAAAGGTCTTAAATAATGTTAGTTTTATAGTAGGTAAGGATGATAAGATTGCTCTTGTTGGTACGGATAATATTGCTAAAACTACATTATTTAAAATATTAATGGGAGAATTAGAACCAGATCATGGAAGTATTATTTGGGGAACAACTATTAAACCAAGTTATTTTCCACAAGATAATACTGAATATTTTCAAAAAGATGAATCAATCATAGAGTGGATAGGAAGTTTTTATCATATAGATGATGAAACTATTCTTAGAGGATTCTTAGGTAGAATGCTTTTCTCCGGTGAAGAAGTATTTAAAAAAGTCCCTGTTTTATCAGGAGGAGAAAAAGCAAGGTGTATGTTGTCAAAAATGCAATTAGAGGCGGGAAATTTCTTAATATTAGATGAACCAACAAACCATTTAGATCTAGAGAGTATTACTTCATTAAATAATGCTTTAATGAAATTTGATAATGAAATGATTTTCTCATCTCATGACCATCAATTTGTACAAACTACAGCTAATAGAATTATAGATATAAAAGATGGATCAATCACAGATAGAAAAATGACCTATGATGAATATTTAGAACAAATAAGTGATTAATATTGATTTTCAATAATTATATTAAGAAATAAGGTGATAGATTGTTATACAATGATAATGAATTTCGTGGATATGATTTATTAAAAAGTTTGCTATCTCAAGATTCAGAATTTTCAAAAGTAGTAAAAGAAAACCTAGCTAACGGAAAATTAGATTTTTTGATGAAAGGGAATGGAATAAAATAAGAAACCAAAATTTTCATACTCCAGATAACTCTATAAGAAATTTTTATGATTTGTTTGCACTTGGATATAATATAGGTAGTTGTGTTTTTACATCAAGAACACTTAGCTATTCATATAATGATGTAGATATAGTAACAGGAATACTACCAGTATTAAAAGGAACTAAAAATGCTGAAGAAGAAGGCGGACATGGTTGGTTAGAAAGAGATGATGAAATAATAGACACATCATTATTACTAGTTATCGATAAAACATTAAAAAAAGACCTAGGATATATAGAAGAATATAGATTAACCCAATTTGATTTAAATAGGAATCCTAGATACCAAAGCAGAAAAGAATATGTAAATGATCTTTCATTAAGACCAAAAAAGTCTAATAAATAAAATGTTCCCAAAATATTTATGTTTTTTTTGTTGCTGATGTTAAAACCTTATAACATATCTTATTCTTGACATAATTTTTTTTTTATGATATAATCTCTTCTACATTCGAATAGGGT
>JAEEGL014602276.1_pt1 | contig 10664 bp, 7 predicted proteins | sample 9134231 | NCBI WGS metagenome assembly JAEEGL01 (sample SAMN16246548, study PRJNA631951) | gut metagenome | biome: gut microbiome; feature: rumen; material: fiber-attached | host: Bos | place: Iran: Karaj | collected 2018-10 | reverse complement strand
ATGACGGAATGATCACGAACGTGCCTGGTATAACACTCTCCACGACGCATGCCGACTGCACCCCGGTGCTTTTGTACGACCCTGAGAACGGAGCGATCGGAGCGGTCCATTCCGGATGGAAAGGAACCTGTTTAAAGATCGCGGCGGAAGCGGTAAAACGTATGGGGGAAGAATTCGGCAGCCGCCCTGAAAACGTAAAGGCAGTGATCGGACCTGCGATAAGCCTTAAACACTTTGAGGTGAGGAAAGACGTATACGAACAGTTTATTGACGCTTTCTCCGATCTCGGACAGGAGACGCTATTCAGTCTGATCAAAAAAGGCGGTCCGACGGACAATATTTCTCCCGGCGGCGCGATCGAGGCCGATCCCAAATGGCATATCGATATGCGCGGATTCGTTAAACTGACTCTGATCCGATGCGGCCTCTTAGCGGACAATATTTTCGACGATGATCTTTGTACCTTCTCGGATCCGTCCAGATTTTTCTCACACAGACGCGACGGGACACGCTCCGGCGCGATGGCAGCATTCATAGCAATAAGAAAATGATGAAAACAACCAGATCTGCAAAACAAAAGAAAACGTTCGGCACAGCTTTAGCCGTTATAGCGGCCCTGGTCTGCGCGTTTATCCTGTGCGGCTGCCAGAGCGAATACATAAGGCCGAGAAGCTCCGTTGTCCCCGAAATACCCGACGCCACCGCAGGACCGACCCCCGAAGCGCTGCCGACCGGAGGAGTATTGTCCGCGGCAATACTCGGAAATAGTGATTCGATTAATCCGCTATTCACTTTTAATGAAGATATTCTGAATATATGCAGGTTCTTCTACGAACCGCTGATCGGTCTCGGGGCGTCAATGATCCCGGAGCCTGTTCTCGCAGACGACTGGCGCTCGGACGACGGCGTGAACTGGACCATAAAGCTCAGGGAAGGTGTCGTTTTTCACGACGGGACGCCTCTTACCGCAGATGACGTTACGGGCACGGTGGAGGCAATAAAGTCCGGTAACGGAGCATATTCGGATTGCGTAAAAAATATAGATAAGATAGAGGCGGACGGTCTTAACGTTAATATTAAACTAAAAGGCCCGGACGGTCTTCTGCCGTGGAAACTGTTCTTCCCGATCCTCAAAAGCGGAAAGGCGAACGATCCTTTTCCTGCCGGGACAGGACCCTTCAGCGTTGCCGGCGCAGGTTTTTCGGGAGCAGGATCGATACGGTTCGAACGGTTCGGACAATACCACGGGGGAAGGACTAATATTGACGCGTTCGAGCTGAAATTCTTCTCCGACGCATCGAAAGCGGCAGTCTCAGGGTGCGATATAGTGATCCTTAACGATGATGCGGCGATCAAATACGGGTCGCAGCTGGGCTACGACGTAAGGCGGTTCGATGACAATTCGCTTATCTGCATCGTACCGTACATGTACACAGGCGCTAAAATAACGTATGAGGTGAACGAAAAGCTGAAAATCGAGCAGCTGCCTACGAAACGGATCGAATCGCTCAGCCTGAATATGAGAAAAGCGCTTTCCGAGATCGTTGACCGCGAAAGAGTTATAGAGAGAACCGTTTCGGGCTGGGGCAAGGAATACGATCTGCCCGGGTTCGACAACTGTGTTTTCAGGAAAAACGCGGAGTTCCACACTCCGTCCGTCGCAGCGGCCGAGAAGCTGATCGAAGCGGAAGGGTATAAGCACGAGGGCGGCAATAAAAACTGGTTCAAGGCAGACGACACCGATCAGAAGGAACCGCTGACGATCAACTTTATCGTCAACAGCGATGACGTTGAACTTATCCACGCGTGCGACAGCGTAGTCAGCAAACTGAAATCGATCGGCGTGAAGACAACTGTAAAAGTTGCCGCCGGTACGGAATTCACTTCGCTTTTCCTTTCGGGCGAATACGATTACACGTTTATGCGGCTGTCAATGTCCTTTGCTCCCGATATGGCCGATGCGTTTGCAAATGACAGCATTTTCCATTATAATGGTTACGATACCTCGTGGATCGCCGGAAAACTCTCCGGCCTGACAGGCAGATGGCACTGGAGCGGCAGCGGTACGGAATCGTGCGTCGCGTTCGCCGAGGAACTTTCTGCCGGACTCGAAACGGTCTATGCGAGGCTGAAAGAAGAGATACCTTTTATCGGACTGTACGTGCGAAGCAGCTGCCTCCTTTTCTCGGAAAGGCTTAACTGGAGCGATTCCGCCGGTGTGGAGAGCTGGAACCTCTTCCCGGATATCGTAAACTGGTATCTCGTATAAAGGCTGCTCTTAATGAGTTTCAGACGGCATTACGGCTTCCTGCCGGGCTGCCGGTAAAAGTAAAGACGAATGACGCGGAGATAGAATAAAATGAGTGAAGAAAACAGCGTAAAAGCCGCAGAAAAAAAGACACGCATAAAATTAACGGGACCGTGGCTGTATCTTGTGAACGCGGCCGTTTTTATAGCCGTGTGCGGCATTATAATCGCCGTCGATCAGATCACGAAAAACGTGATCTACAGAAACGTCTTCTACGGCTCTTCTATCGTACTTATACCCGGATTGCTTGAAATATCCCACGTACATAATACGGGAGCCGCGTGGGGCATTTTAAACGCTCATACGGGGCTTCTGAGCGCCGTTACCCTGATAGCGTGCTCTTTACTGTGCTTCCTGTATTTCGAAGGCAGGAAAAAGCTCTTTAAAGCGTCGCTGCTGCTGGTCATCGGAGGGGCAATAGGAAATCTTATCGACCGTATATTCCGCGGGTTCGTTATCGACTTTATCAAAGTCTGGATATTCAAATATGAATTTCCGAACTTTAACGTCGCAGATTCGTGCATCACGATCGGATGTGTACTTATGATCATCGCCGTGATCGCGTCCGGTAAAACGAAGGAAGATACGCTTTTTAGGAAAAACAGTCTGCTGGGCAGATTTTTTGAGAAGGACAGGGGCAAGGCTAAAGATAAAGATAAAGATAAATCTGCTCAAAAGAGCGTAGACAACGTCTCTCTTGAGGAGACCGTGCCTCCCGATGAAGCCGGCAGTGAAGAAGCCGAAGGCGAAAAAGGCAGCGATACTTCCGCGGAGGATGACGGAGATGATTGACCGCCGCTCCGGGACCGAAAACGCTATACAGAGCAAGGCGGACGATGTCAATTACGACAGCGATTTCGGAGATACCGGCGAATTTTTTGACGCTGACGACGACGTTTCTGCCGGATACGTAAAAACGCTGAGCGCAGAAGTTCCCGCCGGATCCGGGTCGGGACGGTTCGACACGCTGCTCTTCGAGCTTTTCCCGGAAGACGTCGCGAGCCGGAGCAGGGCACAGAAACTGATAGAAGACGGTGAGGCGCTCGTTGACGGGAAACGGTTAAAACCCGGATCTGCGGTCAGGCCAGGAAGCATCGTAACGCTTAACGTCACCGGCCCGGAAGAGTGGAACGCGAGCCCGGAGGATATACCGATCGACGTGGTATATGAAGACAGCGACCTGATCGTTGTCAATAAGCCTCGCGGTATGGTCGTTCATCCCGCTGCCGGTAATATGACCGGAACGCTTGTGAACGCGCTTTTATATCATTGCCGCGACCTTTCCGGCATAGGCGGAGTGTTAAGGCCCGGGATCGTTCACAGGATCGATAAGGATACCACCGGTCTTCTCGTGGTCGCGAAAAACGATAGAACTCACGTGGCACTGTCTCAGGAACTTAAAGACAGGAGCATGCACCGTATCTATATGGCGGTGGCGGAAGGGATCGTAAGACCCGAAGAAGGAAAGATAGACGCTCCGATCGGACGCAGCCCGAGAGACAGAAAAAAGATGGCTGTGGTCCCGTCCGGCAGGAGAGCCGTGACGAATTACCGGGTCCTGGCGGAGAGCACGAATGATCCGAAAGAGCGCCTTTCGCTGCTGGGACTGGTACTGGATACCGGGCGTACGCATCAGATAAGGGTGCATCTCAGGCACATAGGCCATCCGGTAGCCGGCGACCCGGTCTACGGGCTGAGAAAGAGCAGGGGAATGGAAGGTCAGGCGCTTCACGCGGGTATGCTGATCTTCACACATCCGGGAACGGGAGAAAAAATGCGCTTTTCCTGTCCTCCGCCGGAGGATATGGAATCGCTTATCATAAGGTCGGGCCTTAAGCCCGGAGAGGAGAAATTCTGGAAATGCGACTGGTAAGTATCATTGTCCCGTGCTATAACGAAGAACAGGCGCTGGAACTGTTTTATCCTGAAATTTGCAGGATAGCTGACGTTTGTAAAGAAAAAGAATGCGAGTTCGAATTTATATTCATTGACGACGGCTCGGCGGACCGCACGCTAGACGTTGTAAAAGGGTTCGCCGCTTCGGATCCGCGCGTCAGGTACGTTTCGTTCTCCAGAAATTTCGGAAAAGAGGCGGCAATGTTCGCCGGACTCGAGGCTTCGCGCGGGTCAATGGTCGCGATAATGGATGCCGATCTGCAGGATCCGCCTTCGCTCATACCCGAAATGATCCGCATACTCGACGAAGAGCCTTACGATTGCGTGGGGTCAAGGCGCGTTACCAGAAAGGGCGAGCCGCCCATCAGATCGTTTTTCGCGCGAATGTTCTACAAGGTCATGCGCAAGATGAGCAAGACCGAGATCGTTGACGGTGCAAGAGATTTCAGAATGATGAAGCGCCCGATGGTGAACGCTATACTTGAAATGCGCGAATATAACAGATTTTCAAAGGGAATATTCAGCTGGGTCGGCTTCCGCACCAAATGGCTGGAATATGAGAACATAGAACGCGCGGCAGGGGAGACCAAGTGGTCGTTCAGAAAGCTTCTGCTCTATTCGATCGACGGAATGGTAGCGTTTTCAACGACTCCGCTCGCTGTATCGTCCGTGCTGGGACTCGTATTCTGCCTTATATCGTTTATTGCCCTCATAATCGTTTTCGTAAGACAGCTGATCTGGCACAATTCCGTTGGCGGCTGGGCGAGCGCGATGTGCATCATTTTCTTCCTGAGCGGTATCCAGCTGTTCTGTATCGGTATATTGGGACAATATCTTTCCAAGACGTATATGGAGGTTAAAAGAAGGCCGATATACGTTATCGGCGAATCAAATATCGATAAAAAATGCGGCGGTCAGGATGCCGGAAACAGTCCGGCGGACAATTGATCTTCGGCTTCCGCCGTCAGCGTTCTGCTTTTTTCGCAAAACAATTCCGGAAACGATCCGGCTATATTCTCCGGCACGGGGCAGCGTACCGTTACGCGTTCTCCGGTGAGCGGTTCTGTGAACGATGCTCTGTAATGATGCAGGAGCTGGTGCGGCCCTTCACTGCTGATCTTTTCAGTCGTTTCTACGTAAGCAGGGTTATACATCGTGTCGCCTGTGAGCGGGAGTCCGATATGGCTCATATGCACCCTTATCTGGTGCGTGCGGCCGGTCAGAAGGGAAAATGCCGCAAGCGCTTTTCCGGTTTGCTTATCCGCCGCAAGGATCGTATATTTTGTTACAGACGGATCTCCGCCCTCGCCGACTTTACGCTTTATAATACTTGACCTGTCACGCTCGATCGGGGCGTCTACAGTACCTGTGAAGCCCGGGACGATATCATTTCTGCCGTTCGGGACGTCAATGACTCCGATATATACTTTTTTGTACTCTCCCGAGGCCGCCTGGCTTTTCATACGCTCCTGGACGAGCCCGTATTTGGCGAACAGAAGCAATCCGGAAGTGCCCAGATCTAGCCGGTTCACCAGATGTATGCCGGAATTCAGACCGGTTTTATTATAGTAATTGACAACGCCCGCGGCGATCGTTCCCGTATGATGGAAGCATGTGGGATGGACGACGCTCATTGCAGGTTTATTGACGGCAAGCATCCCCGGGCTTTCGTATATTATTTCAGGCAGCCACGGTTCCGGCGGGATCTGAGACGGCGTCTCCGCTTTAGAAAGATCTATCTCCACGACGTCTCCTTCGTGAACGAATCTTCTCACATGCACAGGTTCACCGTTGAGGAAAATGCCGCCTCCGGCTTTAAGCTTTCTAAGCGTAGAAGTATAAATATCCAGCCTGCCCGGAAGCAGACTGGATAATAAAACGTTTTCATCTTCGGATTTGCAAACGTACCGGATCATTTGGTCATATGCTTTCGGTCAATGCATCTGCCGTTCTTATTTTTTCTTCTTTTTAGAGAAGACAACGATCAGAATAACGGCGCAGATGACTACCAGAGCGGCGGCAATTATTCCGATGATAAGTCCGGTGTTGTTTTTCCCGGTAGAAGATTTGTCATCGTTCCCGGCTTTTTCCGTAGTATTTGCATCCGCTGTCTTGGACGCAGCGTCTTCGGTGGGTTCGGTCGTGGGTGCCTGGGTGGCAGGTTCAGCCGTAGGAGCTTCCGTGGGTTCTTTGGTCGGAGTGGCGGTGGCGGGAACTTTCGTGGGCTCGGGCGTATAATCCGGATCAGGGTCACACGTGATGAACGAGATGAACGGAGCAGGTCCGGTATTACCGTTGGTCGCGCCGCCTACAACGGTGACTGATTCTTCATCGAGTTTTTCGTTAAGCGCAGCAGCGGATCCGAGCACGAACCACGTATCATAATCCAGTTCGCTGGTATCTCCTCCGATGAACGAGAGCGTATAAGCACCGGGACCGATACGCTTACCCATATCCACGGTATAACCTTCATTATTGGAGCATGATGCTTCGCCTGACCATACCTCGTCCTCATTATCATTCAAAATGACTATTCTCATCGGAACCGGATTTGGGCAGCAATATGCAAAATAATTGAAACCGCTAAACCATTTATCGATTTCGAAAGAAACGTCTACCGATATATCCTCAACGACGGGGTTGAGCCACCAGCCGGTATTTACCGAAATGTCTTTATCATAAAGATAAAAAAGCTTATCGTCAGTATCAACGGGATCAGTTTCGCCGTTGTCCGACTGGATCTTTACTTTGAGGTTATGTACGCCTGAGGGGCTCCTGAAGCTGTCCAGATCGAGGATGCAGTAGGGTGTATCTTCTACTCCGGTATATGCTTCGGCATCGTCTTTGTTTTCAAAGAAAGCGATCCAGGCAACGTCGATGTAGTCGTTCTTCTGGACCTGGCCGTTTATGTCGTCCTGAGAAGTATCTTCGGCATCACGGTCCGGCTCAAGCGGGTCATAACGCATCTCGGCGGTGTTTGTGTATCCTCCGCTGTTCCACTTGGAGTCAAGGTCGGTGCTTTCACTCGTGGCGGTGCAGTCAACTACCGTGGTCTCCCAGTTTTTGGTGAATTTGTACGTTACCGGTACGTAGGGCTCGGCAGCCGGGTTAACGTAGAACTGTGCCTTATATTCTATGCCTGTGCTGTCGTATTGAGACTCTGTCCTGTACCGGATCGCAGCCCATACGACTGTATCGGGATCGATATTTTTGTTTTTTCCGCTTTCGCTGAACTTGAACGTAGCGTACGGGTCATTTCCAAGTGCGATAAATCTTGCGTACTGCATATCTTCCTGTTTTTCCTCTTCCGCAAAGGCCGGTACAGAGGCAAGCATAAACACGACACACATTACGATTGCCGTTAGCAATGCGATTTTTCTTTTCATATTCTGTCCTCCTGTAGAACTAAAAAAGAATTTTCAGTACGGTTATTGTATCATTTATTTTTATCGAGGGCAAGGATTAATTCGAGCACTCTGCGGGCGCTTTGCTGGATCTCGCCCGGAGTGATCCCGCCGCTTTTTCCAATCGTTTTAAGGAGCGTACCGTCGGAAATGTATTTGCGGCGCACGCGGCTCATATTGCCCGGCATGAGGACGTCAACTCCTGCTCGGACGCGGTAGGCGTTGTCCCTGAGTTTCGGGAATTCGGGTGATTTTGACTGCCTCATCCACCAGTCCGTTATCACGAGTCCGGAGAAGCCCCATTCGCTGCGCAGCACCGTTGTCGCGAGGTCGTAGCTGTAGTGCGACCACACGCCGTTGACCTTATTGTAGCTCGTCATTATCGCGAGGGGAGAGGCTTCTTTTACCGTGATCTCGAAATTGCGAAGATATATCTCTCGAAGCGCGCGCTCATATAATCTTGAATCGTTTGTGTTGCGCTTTGTTTCCTGGTTATTGCACGCGAAATGTTTTGGGCAGCTCGATCTTCCGGCTGACTGTACTCCGCGTACGACTGCCGCGCCTGTTTTCCCGGACAGCACGGGGTCTTCCGAGAAATATTCGAAATTTCTGCCGCAGAGCGGATTTCTGTGTATGTTCATACCGGGCGACAGCTGCATATCCACGTCGTACCCGTCCATTTCCTCGGCAATGAGCCTGTGCAGATCGCTGACAAGTGTTTCGTTCCATGAGGCTGCTAAAGCGGTGCCGCACGGCATCAGCGCAGCGTATTTTTTAAGCCTGAGTCCCGCCGGGCCGTCTGCGCATGTCACGGGTCTTACGCCTTTTTCGCGTAGAGACGGGAGTATTCCGCCTAAAACGCCTGCGTTTCCGGGGGTCCCGAGAGGGGAGTCCATCATTCCGTGGCCGCGCGTGAGCGCTTCGAGCTCCTCGAGGCTCAGCTGCGAGATAAAGTCGTCCAGTTTTTCTCGAGAGGAGCGAACGTCCTCGAAAACGATACCTTTATCGCCGTCGTAATTTATGCCTTCGGGAAGCTCATCCAGGATCCGTTTTTTTAGTTCCGGGCCGGAGAAAAAGAGTGTGCGGCAGCGCTCGACGACGATTTCTTCCCCGCAATCGTACGTTCCGATCTGAACGAAACCTGCGCCGGAGGGGGAATCGGTCTGAAGCTCGAAAACGTATTGACCGCGCTCGATGACGAAAGCGTGAAGCGCCTCGTCGAACGAAGCGATATATTTGCGGTCAAAAGTTATATTGACAGTATCGGTCTCACCGGGGGCAATTAGTTTCGTTTTGGCGAATCCGGCGAGCACCCTTACGGATTTGGAAAGTCTCCCGGGGCTTTGCCTGCAGTACAGGCGGACAACTTCTTTTCCGGCTGCCTTGCCAGTGTTCTTTACTGTCACGCTTACCGAAAACCGCCCGCTTTCGGCGTCGTAATCGGGTCCGGACGATTGCTGAATTTCGAACGTGGTGTAGGAAAGCCCGTATCCGAACCGCCACAGTACCTTTTCCGGATGTGCGTCGAAATAACGGTATCCAACAAATATGTCCTCTGAGTAGCGGTTGAACTTCTTTCCTCCGAAAAATGCCGAAGAAAGATAATCGGTATATTTTTCCGCAATAGTATCGGGAAGTTTTCCGGAAGGAGACACTGCCCCGTAAAGCACATCGCATACGGCGTTTCCGCTCTCCATCCCTCCGAGCCACGCGACCAGGATCGCAGAAATGCGGTCTCCGAACTGCGCGGTCCAGCTCATGTCAATTATGTTTCCGACGTCGAGGATCACGACCGTCTTTTCAAACGCGTCCGTTACGGCCTTCAGCATGGAGAGTTCTTCGTCAGTAAGGTAATAGCTGCCCTTCTTCAGCTTGTTGTCGCGGTCTTCTCCCGCCGCGCGGCCGATCACGCAGACTGCGGCGCTTGAAGTTTCCGCAGCTTTTTTTACGAGCGCCGGATCGAGAGGCATTTCGGGGTGGGAAAACGGCCAGTGGCCCCACCAGCCTTCGTCGGCGGCGTTTACGGGTACGGAGATCCAGCTGCGGTACGCGTCTGCAACGGCTTTATTATATGATGCGCCGGCGTTTTCAAGGCCGTCAACGAGATTTATCTTATATGGTGCATTTACGTTTCCGCCTGAACCGTATCCGACGTAAAACCAGTCGAACTGGGTGCGTCCGAACACAGCGATTTCTTCTTCCTTGTTAAGGGGCAATACATTGTCGTTTTTCAGCAGTACGCACCCTTCTGCGGCGAGCGCCCGTACAGCATCAGACATTTCCCGCCTCTCGCCTTTAGCGGCGCCAACCGATGCCTTCACCATGTTTTGGTCAAGCCCTGTTCCGACAAATGAGTCAACGATCTTTTTGATTATTTTCCCGGCTGTTTTTTTGATCCTGTTCATCTGTTTTTCCTCACGTTATCGCATATCCCGCCGCAAAACTTTGCTAAAAAGCGCTCAGGAACGAATCCCTGTGGTATTTTACCACAATCTGCATCCGTCTGCCATTGAAAACTGTTATAGGCCCGGGCCAAAGGCTCTTTTCCTGTTTCCGTGAAAAACTGTTCTTCGATTGCATCCTGTTCCGAACCGCGCCCAGACGAACAACGTCCGGGCACCGCCTGCCCCTTCAATTGCTCATTTTCCTTTGTAGACTCGGGAGGAGTGGCACACGATCTTAAAATCCGGCAGTTTGTGTGCCACGGTTTTTTCATTTTCTTTCTGGCGCGGAGGTGGAGTGGCACACTATATTAAAATCCGGCAGTTTGTGTGCCACGAATTTTTCATTTCAAACGGCCAGGGTGGCACATAAAAAAAGTTTTAGAAGGTTTGTGTGCCAAATTTGTTCGCGACCAGACTGAGAGGCAGAGCCCGGCTGGCACATAAACCGCGAATAAACCAATTTGTGTGCCAGCGTTGTCCTTCGCCAGAGTGAGAGATAGAGCCCGGCTGGCACATAAACCGCAATTAAATCAATTAATGTGCCATTTCAAACAACTGCCCGACCAAGAGCGGAGCCTTCGAGAAAACTGTTCTGATTTTGACCTCCTTTTT
>JAEEGL014511069.1_pt1 | contig 10664 bp, 11 predicted proteins | sample 9134231 | NCBI WGS metagenome assembly JAEEGL01 (sample SAMN16246548, study PRJNA631951) | gut metagenome | biome: gut microbiome; feature: rumen; material: fiber-attached | host: Bos | place: Iran: Karaj | collected 2018-10 | reverse complement strand
TTTATTGTGGTTATATCTTTAATGATTGTTAAATCTGTTCTTTTGCCTTTGTTGGCTATTGTTGAAATGTAATAAGCCATTTGTAGTGGTGTGTAAGCATTATATGATTGACCAATAGCACTCGATAGAGTGTCTCCAATTGTCCAGGTAAGTTTAGATCCTTTTTTATTTTGTTCTTCTATATATTCTCTCGAAGAAACCGTTCCTTTGTTTTCACCATATAGTTCAATTCCCGTTTTTTCTCCAAGTCCAAATTTTCTTGCATATTCTGAAATTTTATCAATTCCTATTCTACTTGCAACTTCATAATAGTAATAATTACATGATACTTTTAATGCAGTCATCGCGTTAACATTTCCATGTGTTTGTTTTCTAGCATTCCATATCCAGCAAGCAGGCTTGTGTCCTTTATTATACACTCCCAGATCTTTTATATATTCATTTGCTTTGATGGCTCCAGATTCTAATCCTGCTATTCCTGTTATCATTTTAAAAGTCGAGCCTGGCGGATATACGCCTTGAATTGCTCTATTATACATTGGTGAGTTTTCATTTTTAAAGTATTTTTCATACTCTTCATTATTAATTCCGTCAACAAAATCTTGCGGATTGTAATCTGGATAACTTGCTATAGCAAGCACTTCACCCGTTTTAACATTTAGTATGACAGCACTACCACATGTAGCATCGTTATATTTTGTATGATTAAAATATCCGTCATGAATTTTGGTAATCATATCTTTTAATACTTCTTCTGTCTTTTGCTGCAAATCTATATCTACAGTAAGATAAATATTGTTTCCCATTTTGCTTTGTTCAATTTCTTCCTCGTATGTAACAATTCCAGACGTGTCCATTTCTATTCTTTTAGTACCGCTTTTGCCTCTTAAGTATTTCTCAAATGATTTTTCAATTCCAGATTTACCAATAATATCTGTTATTTTATATCCATCTTCTTTATATGTTTCATACTCTTCATCACTTAATTTGCCTGTATAGCCCAAAACATGTGATAATGTATTTCCAAATAAATAATTCCTTATCGTTTGTTTTTGCACATATGCTCCGGACATTTCGCTATTTCTTTCTTCAATTTCATGAACACTATTAATAGAAATATTTTTTGCAATTACAGTTGGCTTATAATTCGTATACCCACTTGTTGCAAGTTCATATCTTATTGGCAATACTTTTTCAACATCTTCTTCACCGTAATCTTCTAGTTCGTACTTTTTAACAAAAAAATCAATTACTTCATCTATTGTGCTTTCATTAGATAATTTGTAGTCACTTTTCCATTTTTCAATTTTTTCATCACTAATATTATATATTCTATCTTTCATATTTATTGGAAAATTATTAAGATAGGTATCACCATTTTTTTCAAGTACTTTCACAATGTTTAAAATTGTATCATTTAATTCCTTTGATGTTTTCTTTGTTTTGTATAACTCTAAAACATAGTATGTGTCAGAAGTAACTAACAGCTTGCCATTTCTATCATATATATCTCCTCTAGGCGCGTAATTTTCAATTTTTCTAATTAGTCTTTTTTCTGCTTGTTCTCTATACTTTTCTCCATTTATTATTTGCAAATCTACAAGTCGAATGATTAATATAGCAGAAAAAATAAAAACAATAATTATAAGCACTATGCTCTTTGAATCATAATTCTTAATTTTTCTCACCTCATTACTAATGTAACAAATAATAACTATCTCTTGTACGATTTATATACTCACCCCAAAAGACAAGTGGTCTATACATTATAAAAGTCAAAAACATATTATATATTTCTTCTATACAAATAACTTTCAACAAATAAATATAGTTAATACTTGTTTCAAAAAGAATTGAAGAAAGAATAGCCGTTAAAAGCTCAAATATGATTGTTCCTGCAAACACCATAAGAGACAAGGCATATTTATTTTCCTTTGAAAATGTATTTTTTAAAAAACCTGCACAAATTCCAATTAAAAAATAAAGAAGCAAAAAAAGACCTATTGTTTTTCCAAAAGCAATATCTACAAACATACCATATACTACTCCAGACAATCCGCCAACAAATTCGCCAGATACAATACCAAGCGCACAAACAAGAACTATCCCAGCATTTGGTATAATTCCATATAGTGAAAATTCATTTAAAAAATTAGATTGTAAAAACAATATTAACATCATTACCAATAGTGTTACAAACACTATCAATACTTTCTTCAATTACATCACGCTTTCAAACTCGTTATCTTCATTTTCTTGTATTATAACAGCAACTCTTTCTAGTCTATCAAAATCAACCGCAACATCTACAATAGCAATATTGTCTAAAGGGTTTTCTTTCGAGATAAATTCTGATACTATTCCAACTTTAATTCCCTTAGGATACTTGTTTCCCATTCCTGACGTTTCAAAAGAATCTCCGCTTTTGTATGTCACTTTTAAAGGAATGTCCGTTATTATAATTTTATTTTCATTTTTTAGATTATAATCTCCCTTTGCTATAACCTGTTCTCGTGTTTTTGATGCCACAGCACTAAAAGAACTACTTGCATCTAAAATAGAAGTTACTTTTGAAGAATGTGTTCCAACTTGTGAAATGTAACCAACGAGTCCTTCATTAGTAATTACTGTCATGTTCTGTTTAATACCATCGCTTGAGCCTTTATCTATCACATATAAATCATCCCAATTGTTTTGTGTTTTGTATGTAATGTTTGCTATTACAATGTCATAATTGTCGTAAGTCTTGTTCGTTTGTTTTAAGGATTGATATTCCTTGCTTTCTTGAAGAATTAAATTATAATCTATCATTTTGTTTTCAAGTTCATTCACTCTATCTGTAAGTTCTTTGTTTTTAATTCTAAGCTCATTTATATCGTAACTTATATTTTTTTCGCTTTGTGTAATATAATCAAAATAATTTTTTATATTTTGTGGAATATTTATTATTCCATTTATTAGATTTTCTACCCAAAGCTTACTTCTTGCGTTACCGCTTGTAAAAGCGATAGAAATAAACACTATAATTACCAATATAATTTTTAGTATTCTAATCAATATCTTTTTGTATCTTGGCGTATTCACTATATTCTCTTACTTTCTTTTAGAATTTATAAGCACACTCTTCAATGAATCTATATTATCCAAAACCGACAAACATCCATTAACTATACAATCTAGAGGATCTTTAGCAATGTTAACCGGTATACCTGTTTGTAAAGCAATTAATCTATCTAAGTTTTTTATTAGAGCAGATCCTCCCGAGATCGTAATACCATTAATCATAATGTCAGACGCTAGTTCTGGTGGAGTGATTTCTAGAGTTGCTTTAATGCTATTTACAATTTGCATTATGACATCTTTCATTGCTTCTTCTATTTGAGTAGAAGTTAAAACCAGTGTTTTTGGTAATCCTGTTTGCAAATCTCTTCCTTTAACTTCCATTTCTTCAACCGTCATAGAAGGACATGCCGATCCAATAGTTAGCTTAACTTCTTCAGCAGATGTTTCTCCAATTAATACATTATGTTCTCTTTTAATATATTCAATGATTGCTTCATTTAGTTCATCTCCTGCAACTCTAATTGATTTTCCAGAAATAATTCCTCCGAAGTGAAATGACAGCAATCTCTGATGTTCCGCCACCAATGTCTACAATCATGCATCCACTAGCCTCTGAAACTTTTAATCCTGCACCAATTGCGGCAGCCATTGGTTCTTCTATTAAAAAAGCTTCTCTTGCCCCAGCTTCTAAAACCGCTTCTTCAACGGCGCTACTTTCTACTTCAGTGACGCCAAGTGGAACACCAACAACTACTCGTGGTTTAGAAAGCACAAACTTTTGACATGCTTTTTCTACAAAATACTTAAGCATTTTTTTAGTAGCAGTATAATCTGCTATCACACCATCTTTAAGTGGTTTAATTGCTTCTAGATTATCTGGTGTCCTTCCAAGCATTTCTTTTGCCGTATTTCCAATTGCAATTATATTATTAGTATATTTATCTATTGCAACAACAGATGGTTCTCTTACAACAATTCCTTTGCCTTTTACACCAATTAATGTATTTGATGTTCCAAGGTCAATTCCTATATCTTTTGCAAAGAAGCCCAATACCACACACTCCTTTTAATTTGTTAGGGATTTTAAAAAAGATGGTTTGATTTGAAACTAAAGAAAGAACTGTTTCCGAATGATCAAATGATCTAATAGAATGATGCCAAAAAGATTGCAGGCATCGTTTAATTTGAGAGTAAAGTCGATATCTTCGCTACTTGGAGAAACATCTCCGCTTGGATGATTGTGTGCAACCGCAATTTTAGGTGCTCCCATTTTTATTGGTGCAGCCAAAATATCTTTGATATCTACAAAACTTGCATTACCTTTTCCTATCGAATTAGTAATCACTCTTATCACTCTATTCTTAGAATCTATAATTGCAGTTTTTACCATCTCTTGTTTTTTATCTTGCAACTCAAGCATAAAAACTTTACTCATTTGTTCCGGCGTTGTTATTCTTTCATTCGAGTGTATATTGCCAATTTTTATTCTTTTGGCAAATTCACAAACAGCTTTAATGTAAATTGCCTTAGCTGTTCCAATCCCATCGAATTTCATTAGTTCTTCTATTGAATATTGTGTTAAAAATGATAAACCAATATTACCTTCTTCTTTTGTTATTATTTCGTTTGCTATTTCCAAAGCACTTTTGTTTTTTGTGCCACATTTAAGTATTATTGCTAAGATTTCGGTGTCCGATAAACTTTCTTCTCCGAAATCTTAGCATTTTTTCATAAGGTCTGTCCTTTTTTGACATTAGTCCAATTTTCATTTTGCAATCCTTTCTTAAAAAGAATTGCCCCTATCTATATCGCTCCAATTTTTTTCGTACTTCCTTTTATTTGGTGTACACAGAAGTTTTGCCATATTACATATTCGTTTGTCTCTTTTGAAATTATCTCGCATCTGTATTTTCCATCTTCTTTTTTAATGAGTCTTAGGATATCGCCTTCAGAAAATGAAATTTCAGATAACACATCTGATTTTACAGAAGTTGTTTTTACAGTAAATATTATTTGAGCATTTTCATCTATCTTTTCTATGTTATTGCTATTTGAAAAAAACTCTATAGAAGTGATTTGTATTTCTTTTAGATTACCTTTGTCGCTTTCTTCCATATGGAATCTCTCTGGATAACCAAAGAATGTCTTTAAATTTGAAGTGATTGATGATGGTATTTTTATTTCATCATTTGAGCTATTAGAAATAGGTATAATAAATGTATTTACTTTTTCGAAATCTAAATCTTTCTCTGTAGGAATAATTTTTGTAATAACTTTTTCTTCGCTCTCACTGCTTTGTTTTTTTATTTTATGTTCAACTTCTTCTCCAAGACTATCTTGAACTTTGATTGTCTCTTCATCATCAATTTTAATATCTATATCTTGATTTAATAATTCTTTGAAGTCAACCGAGCCTTCTTCTTCATATGTATTTACTTTGTTTTCATCATCAGCAGTAGCACCATTATAAAGCTCGTTAATTGTTGGAATTTTTCTTTCCGTTATTCTAGCCATAATGTCACCTGTGCTTGCTAATTCTTTTAATTTTTCTTCAGTTAATATTTCAAAATCACTGCTTGAAATTCCATTTTCCAAAGATGCTTTAACTTTGCTAAAATCTAGCTTTTCATCTGGGGAATATGTTATTTCTTCTATAATTGTAATATTATCTGTAATTCCGCCTTCTGAAAGTTTGCTTCCAGGAATATAAACATACGAGTCAGCATTTTCGTTTTCAAATATAAACATTCTGCTCTCAAACTTGCTTTCATCTGCATTAATATGAAATCTAATGTTACAGCCAATATTTAAAAGTTTAAGCATCATATCTTTAGATGTGTTTTTCTTATCAATTCCAAAAACACATTCTATTTTTGTTCCTTTTTCTGATGCAATTTTTAAACTATCATAAAGCATATCTAGTGCACTATCCTTAGCAAATCCTGCAACTAACCATACCCTTGAAAAAGCACCACTAGATAATTTTTCAGTTAGAACATCTATAAAACTAACATCTTTTGGTTGATTTAAAAATTTAACGTTCATATTTTTATCATACAAGTAAATACTTGTAATTCTCCCCTATATATTTAGATCTTCGGAAAATCTATAAACCATATATATTTTATCATATTTCTTCTATTTTGTTTAATAATTCTCGCAAATCTTCAATTTTGTTTATCTCATTTCTAATCTTACTGCTGTTTGGAAATCCTTTGGTATACCATGCAATTTGCTTTCTCATTTCTAAAATGGCTGTTCTTTCGCCTTTTAATTCGCAAAGCATATTTAAATGTCTCACTATTGTTTCTTTTATTTGGTCTTTATCTGGTTTTTGTAGTTCTTTTCCCGTTTTTAAATATTCTAATATTTGCTCAAAAATCCACGGATTTCCATTTGAAGCTCTTCCTATCATGATGGCATCACAACCTGTTTTTTCAAACATATATAAAGCTGTTTTACCATCAACTATGTTACCATTACCTATAACAGGTATTGAAACACTTTCTTTGACTTTTCTTATTTCTTCATAATCTATTTCGCCACTAAAAAACTCGTCTTTAGTCCTTCCGTGAACTGTAATTGCACTAACTCCATTTTTTTCTGCTATCTTTGCAACCTCCGTCGCCACTAAATGATTTCTATCCCATCCAAGTCGAATTTTAATAGTTACTGGAACAGATGAGTTTTCTACTACAGATTTTGTTATTTTATCTATAAGTTCTAAATCTAAAAGAAGTTTTGATCCTTCGTTATTTTTTGTGACCTTTGGTGCTGGACATCCCATATTAATATCAATTATATCCGCTTCTTTAGAAACTTCTTTTGCAATTTGTCCCATTATTTCAGGATTAGATCCAAAAATTTGAACAGCAACAGGTCTTTCTCTTTCAGCAATTTCCATTATCTTTTTTGTTTTCGAATCATTATAATACATACCCTTAGAACTTATCATTTCTGTATATACAAGACCCGCACCTTTTTCTTTGCAAAGTATCCTAAACGGCATGTCAGAGATTCCAGCCATAGGTGCTAAAAATATATTGTTATTAATTTTTAAATTTCCAATTTTAATTTCGTGTAAAAACAAAGCTTTCACTCCTTAAAACAAGTGTTTCTTTTTTCTCGCAGAAATACTATTAATCATTCCAATTAATATCATACAAGTAAGCATTGAACTTCCGCCGTAACTAATAAATGGAAGTGGAATTCCAGTTATTGGAAGTAGCCCAATACACATTCCAATATTTTCGATAACATGTATAAAAATCATTGCAAAAGTTCCTATACATATCATCTTTCCAAAAGTATCTTTTGTTCGTCTTGATATATTAATTATCTTTATTTGTAGAATCATATATAAGCCAACAACCATCGCCGAAACTATAAATCCCATTTCTTCACTTATAACCGAAAAAATAAAGTCTGTAGTTTTCATTGGCAAAAGTCCCATTTGTGTTTGATTGCCATTAAACAAACCCATTCCAACTATCATTCCAGAACCAACTGCAAGCTTTGATTGTATTGCATTATATCCTGCACCTCTAGGATCAGATTCTGGATTTAAATATACCTCAATCCTCTTTTTTGCATGCTCCGGTAAAGCAAAATTATATGCTATTGGAATAATAATAACAGCAAGCATTACTGCAACTAGTATATATTTCCAATTAATTCCTCCTGCAAATAACATTGCTAATAATATTCCTAATATAACAATCGCTGTCCCATAATCTGGTTGCTTAATTATTAACAGTGTAGGAATAATAACTATCAAAATACAAATTAACAGATTGTACCATTTATTTATTCCATTGGTGTTATTTGCATGTTCAATAAATCGCGCTACAACTAAAATAACTGAGATTTTAAAAAATTCTGATGGCTGTAAACTTAGTTGGCCAACCTTAATCCACGATGTTGCACCATTAGTTGGATTACTTTTTAACACCACAATTAGTAGCAAAATCATAATTAGATAAAAAGGAACTGATAACTTTTTAAAGAACTTATAATCAACAAAAACCATAATAATTGAAATTATCAATCCTATTAAAAACCATATGATTTGCTTCGAGTATTCATCTGCATCTCCGCCAGCTCCCATTGATGCACTTTTTAGTGATATTATACCTATTACAAACAAAAGAATCACAAGTATTATTACACTATAATCTAAATTTTTAAACAACTTTTTTATCATTTTAAAAACCGCCAAACATAATAAACAGAGGGAGCTTCATCAAACCCCCTCTTTTTAATTAATTCTTTGCTTTAGCTTTTGATCTGATTTTTTTAAATCTTTCTTTCGCAGAAGATTTAACCTTTGAAAATGTATCCGCAACGCCCTCTTTTACTCCAGTTAACTTTGCTTTCATATTTGAAGTTGTATCTTCTTTATTCTCTTCTTGAACATTTTCTTCTACTTTATCTATATTTTCAGCTTCTTTTGTTTCTTCATTTGATGTTTCTTCTTTTCCAGCTTCATCAATATTTTCTTTAGTATCTTTTTGTTTCTTTTTGTCTTTTTTATCTTTTTTATCTTTTAGTTTTTCTTCTGATACTGTTTTAATCTCTTCTATTATTGTATTTGCAACTTCTTTTGGATCATCACTTGTTTCTTCTTCAACATTATCAATTTTTCTAGCAACTGGCTTAATATTCTTTATTGGAATATTGGCATATAATGCAGGGCCTGCACCATCATTGCCTTCAAATCCTCTTGTAAGTTGCACTTCTAAAGTTTCTTCATCTATTTCAATATATTTTTTAATTACATCGATAATTTCTTTTTTCATCATTTCAAAGAAGTCTGGTGATACGGATGCTCTATCTTGCATCAACACAAGTTGTAATCTTTCTTTTGCTTTTTCTTTTGAGACAGCATCTTTATCTTTTCTTTGAAAGTTCTTTAAGAAATTTACAATTGGTTCGAAAACCTCTCTTAATTCCATTAAATTGCCTCCTTATAAATACAACTTACACTCTAGCTTTTTCTTTTTTGCCAGAAAAAACTTTTCTAAGCTTTTCAAAAAATCCTTCTTTTTTTCCTGGGATTGTAACAGGAAGATCTTCACCAAGAATTCTTTTAGCTGTTTCCATATAAGCTTTTCCAGAAAGTGATTTTGGATTTGTAACAGATGGTTCACCCATGTTTGTTTGGATGATAACATTGTCGTCATCTGGAATTGCACCAATCAAATTGATTGAAAGTAAATCAACGATATCTTGTGCATCCATCATTTGACCTTCTCTAACCATCTTTGTTCTAATCCTATTTAGTATAAGTTGTGGCTTAGGCAAGTCACTAGCTTGTAATAAACCTACTATTCTATCTGCATCTCTAACAGCAGATACTTCAGGTGTTGTAACAACCAGTGCTCTGTCAGCACCAGCAATCGCATTCTTAAATCCCTGTTCTATACCTGCAGGGCAATCAATGATTACGTAATCATATTCTAATTTCAATTCTTCACATATCTTTCTCATTTGCTCTTCATTAACAGCGTTTTTATCGCGAGTTTGAGCAGCAGGCAAAAGATAAAGCCCTTCATATCTTCTATCTTTTATAAGAGCTTGTTTTAATTTGCAATTTTCTTCAACCACATCAACGATGTCGTAAACAATACGATTTTCTAATCCCATAACAACGTCAAGGTTTCTTAAACCGATATCGGTATCTACAAGAGCTACTTTTTTATTCATCATTGTTAATGCTGTACCCAAGTTTGCAGCACTAGTAGTCTTGCCTACACCACCCTTGCCGGATGTTATAACAATTACTTCTCCCATATCTTTCCCTCACTTCCAAAAGAGTAATTTTATCTATAAGAAAATTATTTCTAACATTATTTTTTCTATACCATACATAATATATATTGAAGTTAAAATTGTCAATAATAATCATCCGTAAGAAATAGATAAAAAATAAGCAAGACAGCTTATGCATATCTTGCTTGTTTTTATTAACATAACCTTGAAAGTGTATACCAAATGTTTTTCTATTTCTTTTCATTCATATACTCTTTTATATAATTATTTCCATACATCATATCATATTCCAAAAGCTTATGCTCTTTAGATTTTAACTCGCATTCTTTTGTAATTGAGTCAAATACTTGACCACTTTGATCAATAAACAATCTATCTCTTAACGCAAAGTAATTCAATGTATCTAGAAAATCAAAATATGGTGATTTATTAATTCCAATATAGTTTAGCAATTTGTTTCCAAGTAATACTGTACCAGTAATATTATTGTGCTTAAATTCTTTTTGTGAATAATTATCATATATAAAATAAGGAATTGTATGCATTTTAAGCATCTCATCTTTATTCCAATCAGATGTTACTTTTGTATCAATCATCCCAGAATCATAGTATACTTCATATAACGATGGTAAATGGTCTCCATAGAACAGTAATACTGTTGGTTCTTTGCTTTTATCTAAATAATCAACTAAATTTTTTAACTGAATATCTGATTCATAAACACCGTTCACATACGCCAACAACTTGTCCTTTGCTTCATCTGATAACACATCACTTTTAATCTTTACTCTATCAAACCCTTCTGTAAAATTTGATGTTTGATATGGTGT
>JAEEGL013581342.1_pt1 | contig 10664 bp, 9 predicted proteins | sample 9134231 | NCBI WGS metagenome assembly JAEEGL01 (sample SAMN16246548, study PRJNA631951) | gut metagenome | biome: gut microbiome; feature: rumen; material: fiber-attached | host: Bos | place: Iran: Karaj | collected 2018-10 | reverse complement strand
TCAGTCGTCATTCCAGATACAGTAACAGAAATTGGCGAAAATGCATTCCAATATTGTCAGAATATTGAGAGTATTACGATGAATGATAATGTTACTACATTAGGCATGCTCGCTTTCTCTGGTCTCATTAATTTAACAACCATTACTCTATCTAACTCTATTAAAGTGCTACCAATGAGGTGCCTTTCTGGTTGTCAAAAACTCTCATCACTAACACTTCCTAATCAATTAGAAGAAATTGGTAATTGGGCACTTGATCAATGTGATGCGCTAAAAACAATCATTATACCAACGACTGTTAACAAAATCGGAGAAGGTGCATTTGATAACACTTTAACTAGCCTTGTCTTTAAAGGCAGTGTTAAAAACATTCAGTTTGAAGAAAACTGGAACAAATATATTAATAGTTACAGAATAATCAGTATCGCTAATAATGCAAAACCATATGGAATCATGGTCAATAACGAGACATATAATGGTGCTCAGCTTGAAGGCTTTGCACAGTGGGATCAAAAATCTCTTCAATTCCGCGTGTATGTAGAAGGCCTACAAGTAGGTGATACATTTACTTTCTATGATGACGTCGCTAAAGAAGCATTCAATATGAACATTGACCCATATTCATGTGGTGGTTCAAGCGATACATCAGAAGACTGGAAAGGCTACTTAGATTTTGATGGCACTAAATATACTGTCAAAGTAAGCGGTACTTACGATTTCTTTATTAAAATTAATGGCACAAACAATAACGTCTATTTCACCGTATATTAGTCGTTGCTTGTGAAAGAGAAAGCGCTTCGAGTTGATAGGTACCCCTTTCCTAATGTCTAGGATTTGGGGTACCTTTCAAAGTGAATTGGTGTTTTTGATAAGTTTTTATATATTTATGTTATAATTTAGCAAATGTAAAGTTGTGCTTGACGTCTTTCTAAGTTCGGCTTGGTAGATTTTTCGTCAATTTGTAATTTACAATCAATGGCGAAAGGAGAAAAGTAGATGAATCTTTCAACCAAAATTGCAATTATTAGAAAAGCTCGTAGATTTTCACAAGAAGATTTAGGAGATAAAATTGGAGTTTCTAGGCAAACTGTTTCAAGTTGGGAAAAAGGTGAATACGAACCAACACTTGATAGCATTCGCGCTATTGCTCAGGTTCTTGATGTATCTTTTGATACTTTACTTAACGATGATATAGATTTAAAGAACGAACAAACTCTCAATAGATCTTTAAAGCATTTAGACGAAAGCACAAAAGAAAGAATTAACAATTCTTTTCGCTATCGCATACGCGAATATACTATTAAAAAAAGAGATTACGTATATGTATTGCTTTATTTTCTCGTAGTTGCATTAGTAACCATTGGTTTGATTGTTAACGCTTTCTTTATTGGCGGGTCTGAAACAAATGGTTTTATAGAATTTGGACTCGGACTATTTTTGTTAGTTTTGCTTTCATTCATTGTTCTACCGATCTATAAGATCAAATACATAATTGCTGGTGGTAAAAACTACTCTTTCGGTACATTGAGTCAAACACATCTTGTCATTATTGGCTGGTCTGATTCTAAATTCGATAGAACCGTTTATATTCCTGTAGCAGAAATCGAAGGTATGGAATTGGCTAAAGACGCAAATAAAAAACACGGCAGAGTGATTGTCAAAATCAAAGAAAGAAACAAATCTTTAGTTACCAACGATATTGTTGAACCGCAAAAGTTGATTGATATATTCAACAATTTAGAAACATTCATCGAAAGTCCGTATGGCAAATAAATATTTTAAAGTTACATGTAAATGTGGTCACGTTGGTGTGAAACACTTTATTAGGGTTTCGTTTCCGATTATTGCCACTTGTGGTAAAGATGCCGCAGCAATTGCAAGGTACATACCTAGAGTTAAACACGACCACAAAGATGCTATTCTTGATTGTAGAGAAATTTCTTATGACGAATATGTTGATTTACAATATGTAAATGATAACGACCCCTATTTAAGGTGCGAGTGTAAACAAGAACAAGAGATGATTACGGACTTTTCTTCAAGATTAGAACTCGAACCTAAATATTTGAAAGATGAGAATAAGACAAAAAGAGATTCTGTCAAATATAGATTAAAGAAACAATCATACGTTCTTATGGAAAAATGGTGGGATTATTTAGACGAGGAGGATTATGGTGATGTCGTCCTTGCGTATTAATTCAATTATGAAAAACCCATCTCTATGTGATGGCTTTGGTTATAGAACTGTTATATTTTTACAAGGTTGCAATTTTCATTGTCCTGGATGCCACAATAAAAGCACATGGGATACAAACAAAGGGACCGTTATAGATGTTCGCGATTTAGCAAAATTGCTTAGAGAAACAGTTCTGAATAAAAAATTAACGATTAGTGGTGGTGAACCATTACTTCAAAAAGAAGCATTATTGGAACTATTAGAAGAACTCAAAGATTTTGACTTATGTCTTTATACAGGGCATGAGTTAGAAGAAGTTCCTGAAGAAGTATTAAAATATTTAAAATACATTAAAGTTGGAAGGTTTGTGGCCGAACAAAGAACGAGCACAACACCATTTATTGGATCAAAAAACCAAAAGTTTGTGAGGGTTAATCATGAAGAAACAAAATAAAAATGATAATGCAGCGAACAGAAAGAGTTATGTCGGTCATGTATTTAACATTGGAGAAAAGAAAGAAAAAGAAACAGTGTTAAATAGTCTTAATCCAGAATGGTCAAGACTCCATAGGGAAGGGTATATACATATTCATGACTTGGATGCTTATGGGCTTACTTATAATTGTTTAACATTTGATATTTTAAACGCTTTCCCATATAGAAGATTTGAGGAATTATCGCCAGAAGAAAAGATAGTTGGTGTATTCGATTTCCTTAAAGAAATGCTTGCCAAAATTGGAAACGAGCAAAGTGGTGGCATGTCATTCGCGAATTTTGATATTGATATCTCAACTATTTTTAAAAATCTTGGTATTTCGTTTAGTAATTATGAATCTTTGTTTAGAGCTTGCATCCGCTCAATGATTCTTTGGTGTAACAATATTCACACAAGAATGGGCCAAACCAGTTACTATGTAACTTTCTGCATTGGTTTAGGCAAAGACGAATTCGCTCGTTTTTTAACCAAAACATTGATTGATTGTTTCTATTCAGCTGGTGATTTGATTTATAAACCTAATATCGTTTTTAAAGTTCACGAGGGAGTGAATAGATTCTCTGAAGATTCTAACTATGATTTATTGCAAACAGCATTGCTTTGCACAGCTAAAAAGATGATTCCAACATATTTATTGTGTGATTGTGAAGCCGACAGAAAAACAGATCCTCTTAAATTATCAATCATGGGTTGCAGAACAAGAGTGGTCGACGATATTTTTGGCAAAGAAGGTGCTATTGGCAGAAGTAATATCGATAACATCTCTATAAATCTTCCAAGATTAGCCTTAGAAGTTGATCAAGAAAAGCATGACGCACCTTTAAAAGATAAAATAGAATTCTTTAAAGAAAAGTGGCACCATGTCGCTGAATTAACAAAAGATATCTTGCTCGATAGATATGAAAAAACATGTAATGCAGATATCGATTTGTTCCCAACTATTAGAGAGTACAAACTTACTTGCGAAGATATTAACGAAACAAGTTTGAGAGACAATTTTAAACATGGGACATTGTCGTTGGGGTTTATTGGATTGAGCGAAGCCATGGAAGTATTGAGTGGCGAAAAATATTGGAAGAACGATAAAGTATACAAAGAAGCTCTTAACTTTGTTAAATATATGAGAAGTTACGCTGATGAACTCAAAAAAACATATAATTTAAACTTTTCGTTGCTAGCCACTAGTGGAGAATACATCAGTGGTAGATTTGAAGAAATCGATAACAAGTTATTTGATTCTCCAATAATGGAAAAAGGTTATTATACAAACTCATTCCATGTTGATGTTGATAGTAGATTACCTGCTTATAGGAAATTGGAACTTGAAGGTCCGTTTCATATTTACGCTAACGGTGGATGTATTTCTTATGTTGAACTATCAGAAGCCCCTTTAGGAAATGCAGAAGGCCTTGATGAATTAGTGGAAATCGCAATTAAATCAGGAGTCCATTACTTAGGATTTAATTTCCCAAAAGATGTGTGTAAGGTCTGTGGAGCAGCTGGAACGTTTGATGTTTGTCCTGAATGTGGCTCAAAAGAAATAACTAGAATCAGAAGAGTGTCTGGTTATTTAGAGATTCAGGATTATTTCACCAAAGGCAAAATGCATGAAAGCAAGAATAGGAAAACCAACTAATGATTTTTTATATATCTGATTTACATTTGGGTGACGAAGTAATATTTAAACTTTGTAAGCGACCGTTTTCTTCTTTAGAAGAGATGGAGAATTTCATTATCAAACAATGGAATAAAAAAGTATCCGGAGATGATGACGTTTATATATTGGGTGATCTTGCCAATGGCTCCTCTAGCAAAATTAAAGAATTCTTTTCTAAAGTTAAAGGCAGAAAACATTTAATAGTTGGCAATCACGATGAAAAATATATGACAGAGTATTCTTTAACTCATTCGTTTGTTGATATTGATCGTCTCAGATATGTCGATGATCAAGGAAGAAAAGTGTGCGTTTGCCATTATCCGTTACTTGATTGGTTTTCTGGAAACGAAACTATTTATCATGTTTATGGGCATATTCATAATAAAACTAAAGCTAATGGCCAAATGTATGCAGAGATAAAAGGCTACTATGACAATAAACCAGCGTTTAACGCAAGCGTTGACGTAATTGGTTTTGAACCAGTAACACTAGACGAATTAATTAAAATCAAGGAGGGCAATACCGATGATTCATATATCAATTGAAGGCATGGATGGTGTTGGCAAGTCTACCACATGCAAACTATTGGCAGAGAAATTAGGCTATGAATTTATTGAAAAACCACTTCATTATTTATTTGATAAAGACGAGAACAGCTTTGACGAATATTTAAGAATTAGAGATCAAGTTAACGCTAACCCTAATCGCGATTTTACTTCTTGGTTTTATGGTTTGGGTAGTCTTTACATGTACGAAACATTTAAAGATAAAAACATCGTTACTGATAGGCATTTAGCGTCTAATTACGCGTGGAGTGGTTCTGAATACAACGAAGACGTGTACCAACTTCTTGTTAAGAAAATAGGTGTCCCAAAGTTAACTGTGATTATATATTCTCCCTCTGAAGTTATAGTTCAAAGACTTATATCTAGAGACAAAGAAGATAAAGATATAGCTAGAGCCAAAGAATCAGAAAGGATATATGCAAGGATGATTGAATTTTGTGAAAAGTTCAAATTCCCATACATAGTAATTGACACATCTACTCTGACTCCTGATGAAGTAGTGAACAAAATCATTAAAGAATTAAAGTAATGGAAAAATTAAGCGATTTAAGATTAAGCAAAAACATGAAGTACACCGCACTATATTGGGCGATGAGATTTTTTGAGCATACACCAGACTACTTTGAAAAAGAATATGCTGACGGAACACACATTGTCATCAATTCAAATTCCCAAGAAGTGTTTATAAATGATGAATTTGTTTTTCTTCTTGATACGCATGAGAGTTTCGTCAAACTTGAATGCATTAATAGAATTCTTGCCCTTGGTTATTCAGTCAAAGATATAAGTCTATCGAATATAGAATCTAAACTAGACTTTAATGGTTTTTCAGTGCGATTCATTACATGGGACGATTCTTTTAAATTAGATGGCACCAGAAATAAAGAAGTTATTTATAAATCGAGATTAGTTAGTGGTGTTCTTGAATATAAAACAAAAATACATAGTGATGATGAATGGTATGACTATGGATTGTTTGAAGATAGTACAATCCAATTAAAGAAAGCAATTAAAGGCAATTACTCTAATCCTGATTTTGAAATAGAAGAAAATCGAATCATACGTTATCTGGGTAATAAGAAAGTAGTTGTGGTGCCTGAAGGAATTGAAGAATTAGAATCATCTTCTTTTTGGGACAATCAATTCATTGAAGAAGTAATCCTTCCTGATTCTTTAACCAATATGGGTGGCGACACTTTTTACAACTGCAAGAACCTCCGTAAGATTAATATTCCTAAAAATGTCAATTTAATGGGAAACAATCCTTTTGCGGGTTGTCCTTTAATAGAAATAAAAAACGAATCACCGCACTTTGTTTATGAGAATGGTGCTCTTTACACAAAAGATAAAGAAACAATGATTTATTGTTCTATCAAAGGCGAAGAGAATGCGTTTGTTGTACCTAATGGTGTTAAGGTTATTTGTAAACATACTTTCTTTCTTTGTAATCGCTTGACAAAAATAGTTCTTCCTGAATCGTTAGAAAAAATGGAGAACAATCCTTTTTCAGGTTGCTCAAAATTAGAGTTAGAAAACCACTCAAAGGCTTATTACATCAAAGATGATGTTATTTATAATGGTTTTAAAACTTCTGTCGTGGGGACACTTAACAAAATAGCCTCGGAAAGACTAGTTTTATTAGATGGCATTAAGACAATCAATAGAAACTCTTTTTGGAACTGTATAGGCATTAAAACCATCGTATTTCCTGAATCCTTAGTTGATATTGGGTACAACCCTTTTGTTGGTTGTTCAAATATTCACTTTGAATCGCATTCACCTAGATTTAAGGTAATTGATGATGTTCTTTATAATTTTGATGAATCTAAGATAATTTGCTATCCAGCCTGGAAAGCAGTAGGCCATATAAAACTAAAAGAATCCGTTGTTACTCTTGAAAGAGGAGCGTTTTCTGGATGTGACAAGATGATAGCATTAGACTTCCATAACGTTAATATAGTTAATAAATCATGTTTCACTAATTGTTCATCGCTCGAGAAACTCTATTGCAGCGATTTAATCACTTATATAGGTGAATGGGCGTTTGCATATTGTTCCTCATTAAAAGAAGTTAGTGTTTATGAAAGCACAATTGTGGATAATAACGCTTTTTCAAATTGCCCCGCGAAGTTGATTAGAAGAAACAAAAAAACTAACTATGTTATTGAATCCGATAATATTTACACACTTAAAAGCATGCAAAAAGCATATAAAGGATTAATTGATTCTATACTGATTGATCCGCCATATAATTCACATATCGATTATATTGGTTATAAAGATTCTGACTATTACGAAGGATACATTTCCTTTATTAAAGAAAGAATCGATCTCGCTTATAAATTGTTAAGTCCTAGCGGCTTCCTTGTTTTAAATATAGATGAAGGCGAAAGAGACAATTTGCTTCATTTATTAGAGACAGTGTTTGGCAAGACAAACGTTACTCTTCATCGCTGGAAAAAGAAACATCCGTTCTTTGACACAAATAGGGTGGTTCTAAATCCAAATAAAGTTCAAACTGACTACGAATACATAATTATTTGTAGAAAAACCATTGACGCAAAACTTGGGTTGATAAAGCAACCATATCTAGAAAACGGCATGCTGTTAGAAAAGGACTCTAAAGTACCAGAAACATTCGATTGTTTTGGAACCACATCTTCTGCAAAAGATGAAATCAATGAATTGTTTGGCGCTAGAGATTATTTTTCGACACCTAAGCCTGTTAAACTTATGAAAGAACTGGTTAGAGCAACCACAAAGGAAAACTCTGTCGTGCTTGATTTCTTCGCTGGTAGTGGAACAGTAGGACAAGCTGTTGAGGAGTTGAATAAAGAAGATGGTGGGTCAAGGAATTATATTTTGGTGTCTAATTCAGAATCTGATATCTGCAAACAAGTGACTTTTAAAAGAATGCAAAACATAAAATCCAGTTTTGTTTTGTTGGACTAAGGAGATCTTATGCGCTTTAATCTAAGATTATTCAAGAATACTGACGAAAAAGAGATGATTAGGTTTTTAAATTCTAAAGCCAGATCGTTTTATCAATCAAAGCATACGTTTTATACTCCAAAATTTGAGAGTTATTTTAAAAGCAATTTGCAAGTTGCAATGGTAGACATTGAAAGAACGATTAGGGGTGTTTTCGGATGCGACATATTTTCTAAGTACGCTGATAAAGAAATGCTTTGTGCCATGTTTCCTAATGGATGTAATAACATTTTCAACATCAAAAGCGATAATGGATTATTAATGTTTGGAAGATCTTTAGAAACACTAAGAAATATGAATTCACATGCTTTTTTGTGTGAAAGTGATTTTGATTTATTTGATAATGATTTTTCACATCTTGAACAGCAGCCTAAAATGCATTCGGATTTAAAGTATTTTGATGGCGAATTGACAATTGCTGGTTTAGTTTTTATTATTTGTAACTTTTTAAGAGAGCAATCTCTTTCTAATTTAACTAAATCTGATTTCTTATTCTCCTATGTAATTTCAGGGGAATACGCTATCGATAGTGGAGAGAGGTTTGTCTCACAAATAAGCCATGTAAATCTAGAGATTCCTATTAATAATGTTGAATCACATTCTCTTGAAGAATCAGTTTTTGGCAATTATGGGAAACTGGTTAATAAAAACAACGATCGATTTGAAATAAGAATTGGTTCAGAAGTTTATCCAACAACAAAAATAGTAGGCTTCATCAGTGATAACAAAATAATTATTGAGAAAGGCTCTTTAAATAAGGTTTATTACGAAAACGATTATGAATTAACGATAAAAAACACATCTGAATTCATTGAACTATCAAATAAATTACCATCATTCGTTTTGGTTGATTATTTATATGCAACTGGTGAAAAAACGTTTGATGAAAAGGCTTATAAAGCGATTAAGAAGAATTGGGCTATTGTTTCCAAACTTAATTATCCTAAGTTCTACGTAAACAAAAATCTTAATGTTCTTCTTCTTCCAAAAACTATAGCGGACTTTACATTAATTTCGTCTGTTATTTCGGATTCACTTTTAAAAATCTTGTTAATTTTAGAAAAAAATATATACCAAAAAAGAATAAGAACAGCATCTAATGATTTATCTTCTATTGGACGAGCTCTTAGCAAGATTAATGTTCCTTCTGAAATCATTCAAGAAGTTAAGTACTTAAGAAATTTTGTGGCCCATGGATACTTACTTGAAGAATCGCTTCTTTATAGTGGAGAGTCTAAAAAATATACAATCGACTTTATCGTTGAAACACTTTGTGATTTAGTCTCTTATTTTGATAAAGAAGAGGAAGAGCTGTTTGCAATGTTTAGCAAAATCGTTGATCAACTTCTCATTTCTAAAATTTGCAACGCAAAATACAAAAAGATAATTGAAACAAGCCAAAAAATTGCGGCGACTTTTCCACTTATTAACTATGATGAGCTTGCTGTCAAATACGGGTTTGTTCAACACTCATATTTCCCGACCGAAACCTTTGATAAACTTAACGAATTAGTCAATGGTGGTATTGAAATAATAGAAGTTATTATTGATGGGCTGGATGACCATCTATACTTTAGAAACACCGACAACGATTGCGATCTTCTTGATGAAATGTGTAATAAGAACCATCTTAAAACCATAAAAGAAGAAGGGTCTAGCATTCTTTACCGCTATTATTTGTCAAAATAACTACATAAAAGCCATTTAGTTACGAATCATGAAACCATCATATGGGTAAATGCAATCATTAAGATATCTATTGATGTTTTCAATAAAGTGATATCTATCGTTAATCATCTTTCTATACATAACATAGCGTTGCATTCTATAATCTTCTACTTCCCCATAACCTCTTAGTCCAAAGATATCGATATTATCATTAAGATCTAATAACTTAACTAATGCAGATATAGGGTTTTTAAGAACAATATTGATATATGTTTCATAGTCAATACTCTTATCATGAGTTATATATTGAAGTGGTGTCTTGATGTACATCTCAAAATAATCTTTATATCCTAAATCTTCATACATACCCTCAATATCTTCAATCGTGGCCATCCAGTCTTCCATCACATCGTGCAATAGGCACACTTCTTGAACACCATAAAACGGAATTCCATACTCCATGCATTCATCAGAATCAAAATTAATGTCATTAATGCATAATGTTTCACCATATTTTTGATAGATACGGAATGGGTGACCAAAATAAGGAGTACCGTTTTCTCTTTCTGCGCCATCATGAGCAACTTTAGCAATGTAATAAGCAATGCCCACCGTGGATTTGAACGCATCTTCAATTTCTTTTTCATCGACCCAGTGTTCTAATGCTACTTTTCTTACATAATTGAGTAATTCACTTTTATTTTTCATAATTTCTTCTCTCACTTTCGGCTTCATTATAGAAAAGTAAAATATGTATTTGGTCAAACTCCATTTGACATTTACAATAGTGGTATCTCATTAACAATATATGTATCCAAGGGATGCATTAATGATTGACCCTTAGGGGTCGCTTTTTCTTCCTTGGTAAAATATATAAGGATAGTCGCGGGACCTCTACAATAGTGATACTGCTAGACAGTCTGATTTCCATACTGAGGACGCGGCTTCCCTATTAAACGTTGTTTGTAGGATGAGGCGTCGACCTTCTATTTGAGATATTACGTTAGGGAAGCAAAGCGAATTGCCCAAAGTAACTATCCAAAAGGAGGTTTTATTTATGCCTACTTATTTTGTGGGTATCGATGTCAGCAAGTTTAAGCACACCTGCTG
>JAEEGL013340204.1_pt1 | contig 10664 bp, 8 predicted proteins | sample 9134231 | NCBI WGS metagenome assembly JAEEGL01 (sample SAMN16246548, study PRJNA631951) | gut metagenome | biome: gut microbiome; feature: rumen; material: fiber-attached | host: Bos | place: Iran: Karaj | collected 2018-10 | reverse complement strand
TAGATGTGAGCGGCAGTAAGGACTTTGGCGCTCTAGGCGAGATGAAGCGCGACATGATGACCGAGATTGCCGCAACAATCGCCTTCTCAGCCATCGAAAACAACGACAAAGTGGGCTTGCTGCTCTTTAGCGACAAGGTGGAGAATTTCATACCTCCCAAGAAAGGAAAGAAGCACATTTTGTTGATTATTATCCAGCTGCTTAACTTTAAAGCCGAGAGCAAAGGCACCGACATAAACATGGCACTGGAATATATGACCAGCGCACTGAAGAAACGCTGCACAGCATTTGTAATCAGCGACTTCCTTGATGAAAAGGATTACTATAAGAGCCTCTCGATTGCCAACCACAAGCACGATGTGATTGCCGTGCAGGTCTATGACAAGCGTGAGGCACAGCTGCCAAATGTGGGACTGATGAAAGTGGCTGATGCCGAGACTGGCGTTGAGCGATGGGTTGACACTAGCAGCCGACGCGTGCGACAAGCCTACGACCGATGGTGGTATGAGCGCCAGCAGGCGATGACCGACATCATGCAGCGCAGCAATGTTGACGTGGCGCAAGTGGCTACCGACGAAGACTACGCCAAGTCGCTGATGGCTCTTTTTAAGCGACGTGGCTGATTTTTCTCAAATAACACAATCTACCGTTTTTTCAATGACACGAAAACTAATATATCGCTTCCTGCTACTAGTTTTGCTCTGTGTGCCAACGATGAAGTCGCACGCAGGAAACACCATTGTCAACGTCAAGCTCGACTCGGCAAAGGTGATGATGGGCAAGACTGTGAAGCTGCACATCAACATCGTGAAAGATGCAGGAAGCACAGGAATTATCCTCGGCACAGACTCAACAATGCTTGGCGATATCGACATTGTGAAGCGTGATAAAATACACACCAAAACCCTTGACAACAACCGCGAGGAGATATCACAAACCGTCACCCTGCAGCCATTTGAACCAGGAAATTATGACTTGCCACCAATCAAATATTTTGTGAACGGCGACACTATAATGAGTAACCAGGAACATCTGGTCGTTGACTCCATTAAAGTAGATGTCAAGGGCGAGATAAAAGACTACAAGCCCATCGTGGGAGTGCCGTTCAAATTGATTGACTACATCCCAAATATCATTGCCAACTACTGGTGGGCATGGCTATTGGGGCTCGCTTTGCTCGCATTCCTTATCTTCGCCTATTTCAAGTGGTACAAGAAGGGCATCAACCCATTCAAACCCGAGAAAAAGCGACTGCCACCCTATGAGGAGGCAATACTCGCGCTCAACAACCTCAAGAACCGGCAGCTATGGCAGAACGGACAACATAAAGAATACTACTCTTGCCTCACCGATATCCTGCGTGTGTATATCGAACGTCGCTTTGGTATCAATGCAGTGGAGATGACCTCGAGTGAGATAATGGAGCAAATCAAGCACAACGAAGAGGCGTTGCAAGTAAAAGATCAGCTTAGCGAAGTGCTCGAGATTGCCGACTTTGTGAAATTTGCAAAGATGCAAACCCTTGCCGACGATAACGAGGTTGCATTCCAGCGCACTCTGAACTTTGTGGAACAGACTAAGCCTGCACCTGTTGTTGAAGAAGGGAAAGAAGATGCAGATAACAACGACACAAGAAAGGAGGGAAAAGGGTAATGATAGGTAATATGCAGTTTATGCACCCAGGCCTGTTGTGGCTTCTGCTGCTGATTATTCCTCTCACGGTGTGGCATGTGATGAAAGGACGCAAGAGCGACCCCACACTCAAGCTCCCTACCACCAGCGCATTCAATGGCGTGGGCACTAGCTGGAAGGAATGGATGCGCCATGTGCTCTTTGCATTGAAGATGCTGGCCTTGGCATGCCTAGTAGTGATTTTGTGCCGCCCGCTATCGAGCGACTCATGGTCACAGAAAAACATTGACGGCACCGACATAGTGCTTTCTATTGACGTGAGCAGCAGTATGCTAGCCCGCGATTTCAAACCCGACCGCCTAGCGGCTGCCAAGGAGGTGGCAAGCGACTTTGTGAGTGGACGCACCAGCGACAACATTGGTCTCGTGGCATTTGCTGGCGAGGCATTCACTCTGGTTCCCATGACCACCGACATTGCCACTCTCGTCAACAGCATCAACAATCTTGAAATTGACATGAACTTCACCCTTGAGGACGGCACTGCCGTGGGCGACGGCATTGCCACCGCCATTAACCGATTGCTCAAAGGAAAAGCCAAGTCAAAAAGTATTATCCTGCTTACCGACGGCAGCAACAACACCGGAGTAGTATACCCCGAGACAGCTGCTCAGATAGCACGCAAGGAAGGCATCAAGATTTACACCATTGGCATCGGAACCATGGGCACGGCACCCTTCCCCGTTTTTGACTTCACAGGGCACATAGTGAGCTATGAGAATATGAAAGTCGAAATCGACGAGAACTCGCTCAAGGAGATAGCAAAAATCACAGGCGGAAAATATTTCAGGGCGACCAACAAGAACGTGCTCAAAACGGTCTTCGCCGAAATCGATAAACTCGAGAAATCGCGCATTGCTGTAGAGCAACACAACAACCTCGACGATGCCTATCAGCCCTGGGCGCTAGCCTTGCTCATCATCCTTACTTTGTGTGCTGTAATAAGATACACTGTGCTAAGGACTATTCCATAATTTAATCACGACCAAAAAAACGACTACAATATATCATGTTCAGTTTCGCAAATCCCGAATTTCTCTACCTGCTGTTTCTGCTGCCAGTGATTGTGGGGTTATATCTCCTCTCAAGAAACGCACGCAAGCGCAATTTGGAGCGCTTTGGCAAAGAGAAACAGCTACAAGAGCTCATGCCCGACGTGTCGAGCCGCAAACCCGTGGTGAGACTCGTCATCTTCCTGCTACTGCTCACAATGGTGATTGTGATGCTCGCACGGCCACGAGCAGGATCTATGGAGAAAGTCAAGGGAGAAGTTAAAGGCATAGAGGTAGTCATTGCAATGGATGTGTCAAACTCGATGAACGCCAGCAGCACCTCTAACCAAAACGGCATATCCCGATTGCAACGTTCAAAAATGGTGATGGAGAAACTCATTGACCGTCTGCGCAACGACAAAGTGGGGCTTGTGGTGTTTGCCGGGAAAGCCATGATGCAGATGCCCATGACCATCGACGGCACCAGCGCAAAGATGTTTCTCAACAACATCAGCACCGACATGATACCACTTCAGGGCACCAACATAGGCGACGCCATCGACTTGGCGATGCACACCTTCTCGCAAGACGAAAAAGTGTCGAGGGCGATTATCCTAATCACCGATGCCGAGAACTTTGAGGGTGATGCCGAGGATGCCGCCAAGCAAGCTCACAAGAAAAACATCCAGGTCAATGTGATTGGAATTGGCGACCAACAGGTCCCCATTCCCACCAACGAGGGAGACGGGTGGATGCGTGACGACAATGGCGAGATAGCCATGACAAGCTTCAACGAGCAGCAAGCCAAAGAAATCGCCGAGGCTGGCGGTGGCATTTTTGTCAAAGGTGATGCTAGCGATGCGGTGAATGTCCTTGACGAGGCGCTAAAGAAACTAGCAACGACCAACATGTCGCAATATACCTACAGCCGTGAAGATGAGCAATTTCCCGTCTTTGCATGGATAGCACTGGCACTACTAATCGCCAGCGTGCTTCTGCTCAACCGCAAAAACCCGTGGCTGGCAAACAAAAACATTTTCAAAAGAAAAGTAAAGGACAACAATGAAGAATAACATCATCATATCATTGATTCTTGTTGCTATGGCAAGCACCGCCATGGGGCTGCTATCGGGCTGTAGCAAAGATGATAAATACATCCCCGATATCACCAACAAGGAAGAGCGGCAACTCATAAAAGAAGGCAATAAGCTCTTTGAGGAAGGCAATTATCAAGAGGCTGAGATTATGTATAATAAAGCGACACAGGTAAACCCCAACTCCCCTGCCGCCAACTACAACTTGGCTCTGTCGTTGGCAAAACAAATAAAAAACTCTGATAACGACTCCATCAAAAACGATATGATGGCTCACGCTTTAAGCCTCTTTGAACTTGTGCCTACATTGACTAAAGACTCTACTCTTATTGCCATGGCCTTTCATAACATGGGAAATCTCAGTTATGAGAACGAAGCATATAAAGAGGCTGTCGACGCCTATAAACAATCGCTCCGACACAACCCTAATGACAACGACACCCGCTATAACCTGAGAATGGCTCAACTAAAGCTGAAAGAGCAACAGCAACAGCAACAACAGCAGCAACAGGATAAAAACCAGCAAGACCAAGACCAGCAAGATCAAGATAAACAGAACCAAGACAAACAAAATCAAGATCAGCAGAATCAGGACAAGCAAGACCAAGACAAGCAAAATCAAGATAAACAAAATCAAGATAAGCAAAACCAGAATCAAGACAAGGCTCAGGAAAAACCTGCTGAGCAAAAGCAACAGCCAGGCAAGCAACAAGATGCCTACATCAAGATGGATGAGAGAAACATGAAACAAGTGCTAAAAGCAGCACAGGACAAAGAGGATGCTGTTCAACAAAAAATCAACAATGCTGGCAATGGTCAGGAACGCCGCGAGCGGCAGTCTAGCCGCAACAAGTGGTAAAGCTTGAATCAACTTACTAAGAAAGATTACAATGACTAAGATAAGACACATAATATCACTTGCACTACTACTGGCAATGATGACGGCTCATGCCACATCATTTAGAGTGCAGGCACCTACTAAAGTGGAAGTGGGTGGAAAATTCAAGGTAGAGTATGTGCTTGAAGGCTCTGAGGGCACTAACCCTTCGTTTCCGCAACTCGAAGGAGCAAACCTGCTTTATGGACCATCGGTATCAACGAGCATGAGCATGACATCAATTAATGGCAAGACCACAACTAACTACTCGCAAGTGTTCACCATGCTCTATGAGGCGACGACACCCGGAAAACACACGCTCGCACCAGCTAGCATAATTGCCGATGGCAAACGGTTCAGCACTCGAGCCACAACAATCGAGATAGTGCCAGCCAGTGGCAATGGCCGCCCTTCGGCACAATACCCCAGCCAGCAACCTCAGCCCTATCAACCCTCGCAACCAAGCAATGAGCCCGACTTTATCGACCCAATGAAGCAGACTGCTGGCTCGAGCGTTGATGCCAACGACTTTTTTGTTAAAGTCACAATGTCAAAAGAGATTGTCTATGAGCAAGAGGCTGTAGTGTGCCTTATCAAACTCTTTACACGCTACAACGTGTCGAAGTTCCACTGCACTCAGCAACCCACTTTTAACGGATTCCTAATCGAGGAACTACCTGTCAACAACAACTCACCGCAACTTGAGACCGTAAATGGCAAGCAATATTACACTGCTGTTCTCAAGAAGTGCATCCTCTATCCACAGCAGTCGGGCAAGCTCACCATCACTTCGGGAAACTACGACGTGCAGCTTGTGCAGTTTGATGTGTATAGGACACCTATGGGACAAATATCCAATCCTGTGCCTATCGACATACAAGTGAAAAGCAACTCCGCAAGCGTCAATATCAAACCGCTGCCAGAACCCAAACCCGCCAACTTCAGCGGTGCCGTGGGCGACTTTACGGTAACATCAAAAGTTGACCCACACAATTTCAAGACCTATGCACCTGCCACCTTCAGCATTGTCGTGAGTGGTACTGGCAACCTCAAGTATATCCAGAACCCGATAGTGGTAATGCCTCGCGAGTTTGATGTATATGATCCCCAGAGCAAAGTGAACCTCAGTCCTGATGGCGACAACATGAGCGGTGAAGTCACTTTTGAATATCCTTTCATTCCACAGCATATTGGAGACTTTGAAATTCCCGACACCTATTTCGTTTATTTCAACACCAGCACAGAGCAGTTTGACAGCATCAAGGTCAACGGCTGCAAACTCAAAGTAGAAAAAGGCGAGGGCAAGCCTTCTGACCACTATAAACTGCGCAACATGGACATCAAACCCATCAGCACCGATGAGATAACACTGAGCAAAAATCAGAATTTCTTTATCGCCAAGTGGTGGTACTGGGGCATCTTCGCACTAGCCATGATTCTCACACTTGCAGGCTTAGCTATTTACCGCAAGATTGAGAAGACTCATGCCAACACAAGCCTAATGCGCACGCGACGTGCAAGCAAGGTGGCTCAACGGCGACTCAAGAAAGCGCAAGAGAACCTTGAGAACCACGACAGCAACGGCTTCTACACCGAGACGCTCACGGCCCTGTGGGGTTACCTGAGCGACAAACTCACTATTCCTGTCTCGGAACTTAGCAAAGACAACATCGCAGTCGAGATGGAGCAGTTTGGCTTCCAGCAGCAGCACATCGACGACACCATCGAGATGCTTGAAACCTGCGAGTTTGCTCAATATGCACCATCTCTCGACGATGGCGACATGCCTGCTGTCTATGACAAGTGCGCACAACTCATTGACCAGTTAGAAAAAGTAAAACGCAGTAAAAACCCGACCAAATGAGAAATCGACTAATAATATTCCTGGCCATCATGCTCTCAGCCGTGACAGCACTGGCTAGCGGCATCGACTACATAGACCAAGGCAACAAGGCCTACGAACAAAAGCAGTACAAAAAAGCCGTTGAGATGTATGAGCGAGCGTTGCGCGATGGAGAGTCGTCACAACTTCGTTACAACTTGGGCAACGCCTACTATCGCCTCAACGACCGCGCACACGCCGTTCTCAACTATGAACGATCGCTTAAACTTGACCCCAGCAATAGCGACGCACGTTTCAACCTAAAGTTTGTCAACGAGAAGTCAAAAATCAACGAGACCAGCGGTTCCAACTACTTCAGCAATCTCATCTTGGGGTGGATAAGCCGCATGTCGAGCAACTGTTGGGCACTGATAGCCGTGACGCTATTTATTCTAATGCTTGCTAGCATTGCCTGCTATCGCATTGCTGGCAGTGTGGCATTGCAGAAGACGGGGTTCTTTGGCGCAATAGTGCTGGGCATTTTGGCATTGCTGGCTATAGCAAGTTCTTACTATATGTATCACCACACCACCAAGACGATCCATGCCATTGTGATGACCGACAAAGCCCCAGCCAACAAAGCTCCACGTGATGGTGAGAAAGAGGAGTTTAAACTCCCCAGCGGCACCAAAGTGGAAGTTATCGACTCAATAAGCAACAAAAACTCCAACGGCACCGTGTGGTACATGATTAAAACCACCAGCAACAAAACCGGCTGGATGAAAAAAGAAAGTTTAGAGAAAATTTAATTCAGTTTATAGTTAAGAGCTAAGAGTTGAGAGTTAAGAGTTGAGAGTTTATCGAGACAAACGATAACCAATAAACGATAAACGATAACCAATAAACGATAACCAATAACCAATAAATAAATGGAAGCACTACAGCAATTTGACGCGGGCATATTTACCACCATCAACAGTTGGCATGCATTTTATTTCGACAATTTCATGGCACTAGTGACAGTAATCATCACTTGGTTGCCCATGATACTGATGCTACTCTACATGCTTTATATGAAAAAAGGGTGGCGAAAAATGCTTGCGGTACTGCTTGCGGTGGCGGTGGTGATACTTATCGCCGACCAAGTGTCGGCAAGCATTATCAAGCCACTAGTAGGTAGGCTTAGGCCATCTCGCAACCCCGACCTACAAGCCACAGTACACCTAGTGAACCAATACAACGGCGGAATGTTTGGCTTCGTCTCTAGTCATGCCGCCAACTGCTTTGGCATTGCCACGCTGCTTGCCTTTTTGTTCAAGAACCGGGCCTTCACGTGGTTTATGATAGCATGGGCGTCGCTTATGTGCTACAGCCGCATCTATCTAGGAGTGCACTACCCTGGCGACATCGTGTGCGGAGCGATTCTCGGTGTGGCAGCAGCTGCAGCAGTCTATTACCTTGCAAAACAATTAAAGAAGAAATTGCCTCAATGGTTTGACATATCATTCACACAAGGTGAGACGCGGCAAATGATTTATGCTCTAATAGCCAACATAGCTCTCTTGGCGTTGATAGCACTAATCATGACATTATTCATTGAAAACAATGCTAGTATCTATGATCTTTTAGGTCTTCATAAACACTAATCTACAGTAATATTGACTATTTTTTCAAAAATAACGCATTTTTCTTTCTCCATTGAAATAAAATCACTACCTTTATAGCACATTTCTAAATAACACAAGTTTTTCTAAATCATAAAATTGATATTATCATGCCAAAGACCATTACATTTAATGAGCTCAGACGCATCAAGGCTAGTCTGCCCGAAGGCTCTACACACGTGATTGCCGAGAAATTGAACCTCAGTGTTCAAACAGTGAGAAACTACTTTGGCGGGTCAAACTATGACTTCGGCATTCACATGGGCGTGCACATCGAGCCAGGACCCGATGGGGGCATCGTAGTTCTCGATGACCCCACAATCCTCGACATGGCACTCGACATCCTTGACAAGCAAAAGCTCAAAGAACAAGTCTAACCACTGGAATTGCCAGTAAAGCAACATGGAATCCCCACCACAAGTGAAGATTCCATGTTTTTATTTTGCTATCATTAGTTATTTCGGTTGTTGCACACCTTTCATTGATAGGGCGATGCGCTTGCGTTCTAAGTCGACGCTCACCACTCGCACTCTCACGTGCTGGTTTAGTTTCACTGCCTTAGCAGGGTTCTCCACACGCTTGTCGCTGAGCTGAGAAACATGCACTAGTCCCTCTTTGTGAACGCCTATATCCACAAAAGCGCCAAACTGGGTGATATTGGTTACGATTCCTGGCAACTCCATGCCTGGCTTTAGGTCGGTAATTTCGTGCACACTGTCATCAAACTCCATAGCCTTCACCTCGCTGCGCGGGTCACGACCAGGTTTCTCAAGCTCTTTCATAATGTCAATCAAGGTCAACTCGCCCACGTCGTGAGAAATGTATCGCTTGATGTCGATAAGATTACGCTTTTCTTTATCTTTAATTAGCTCGGCCACGGTGCAGTTGCAGTCGCGTGCCATTTTGGTCACCAGGTCATAGCGCTCGGGATGCACAGCGCTGTTGTCGAGAGGGTTGTCGCTCTCGGGCACTCGCAAGAAGCCTGCCGCCTGAGTGAATGTCTTTGGACCAAGTTTAGGCACCTTTAGCAATTCGGCGCGAGAGTGGAAATCACCATTCTCGGCACGGTAGTTCACAATGTTCTGAGCCAACGTTGGACCAAGTCCCGACACGTAGGTGAGCAGTTCCTTGCTGGCGGTGTTAAGGTTCACGCCCACACTGTTGACGCAGCTCTCAACGGTATAATTCAACGCCTCTTTGAGCTTAGTTTGGTCCACATCATGCTGGTACTGCCCTACCCCTATCGACTTAGGATCAATCTTCACGAGTTCAGCAAGCGGGTCAAGCAATCGACGACCTATCGACACTGCGCCACGCACAGTCACGTCCTTGTCGGGGAACTCGTCGCGAGCTATCTTGCTGGCGCTATATATCGACGCACCATTTTCGCTTACAACAAACACATTGATATCCCGGCGATAGCGTATTCTCTTTAAGAACTTCTCGGTCTCACGGCTGGCGGTGCCATTGCCTAATGCAATAGCATCAATTTTGTAAGTTTCCACCAGATTGTGAATCTTTTTGGTGGCACCTTCTATATCATAATTTGGAGCGGTGGGATAAATCACGTCGTTGTGCAGCAGGTTGCCATTCTCGTCAAGACACACCACCTTGCAACCAGTGCGGAAACCCGGGTCAACGGCAAGGATGCGCTTGTGACCTAACGGCGGCGCAAAAAGCAGCTGGCGCACATTCTGAGCGAACATCTCAATGGCCTCGGCATCGGCACGCTCTTTAGAGATAGCAGCAAACTCGTTCTCTATCGACGGCTTGATTAGGCGGTCGAAACTGTCCTCGGCTGCTTCCTCCACCAGTTGCGATGTCTCGCCCTTGCCGCGCACCACGATGCGACACACGTTATCTACAGCACGGTCGTTGTTTATATCAATGCTCACCTTGAGGAAGCCTTCCTTCTCACCGCGCCTAATAGCGAGCAGCTGATGCGAAGAGATGTATTTCAATGGTTTTGAAAAGTCGTAATAGAACTCATAGTTTCGGCCTTCTATCTCCTTGCCTTTCACCACGCTGCAGTTAAGGACAGCATCATAGCGGAAAGAGCGACGCACGCTGTTGCGCACAGCCTGGTTCTCGTTCACCCATTCAGCGATGATGTCTAGTGCGCCGTCAATCGCCTCATCGGCATTAGGCACCTTCTCGCCATCAACAAACTTTGATGCCATCTGGCTCACGTCGCCACCCTTCTGCGCCATAATCATTTTGGCGAGCGGTTCCAGCCCCTTCTCGCGAGCAACTTGTGCACGAGTGCGGCGTTTGGGTTTATAAGGCAGGTAAATGTCCTCAAGCTCAGTAGCGTCCCAGCAGTTGAGGATGCGGTTTGAGAGCTCATCGGTGAGCTGTTCCTGTGCCTCGATGGTTTTCAGAATGGTGTTCTTGCGCTTCTGCAACTCATCGTAGTAAGCCATACGCGCATCAATCGACTGAATTTGCGTCTCGTCAAGATTTCCCGTAGCCTCCTTGCGGTAGCGGCTAATGAAAGGGATAGAATTATCATCATGCAGCAAGCTC
>JAEEGL013007175.1_pt1 | contig 10664 bp, 9 predicted proteins | sample 9134231 | NCBI WGS metagenome assembly JAEEGL01 (sample SAMN16246548, study PRJNA631951) | gut metagenome | biome: gut microbiome; feature: rumen; material: fiber-attached | host: Bos | place: Iran: Karaj | collected 2018-10 | reverse complement strand
GTTTTGTGAAACAATTAAAATTTCTTAAATATCACGATATATTTATTGTTTTACGATAAATTGATTTATCTTTGCAGTGGAATTAGTAATCAAAAGCATTCTACATTATGAAAAAGACATCCAGCAAACTATTGACAATCTTGTGCGTGTTCGCACTCATCTGCACCCTCATGTGGGTGGCGTTTTATGCTATTCAGAGCTATTTCGTCTTGACGACTGGCAGCGGTAACGGGGTGATCAACTGGGGCTCTCCGAACATGGGCGGCAAGTTGACCATGTTTGTCATCAACCGTATCATGATTATCACGTTGGCAGGGCTGATGGCTGCGTTTGTGTTCAACATCCTCAAGCATCTGAAGGGAGGCACCATTTTTAATCGTGCCAATGTGGTGCTGTTGTGGATTATGGCGATAGTACTGCCCATCCATTCGTTCATCAGTGATAATATGGGCTTTGCCTGCTCGGCCTCTGATCACTATGAATGGTGTCTGACCGATACCCCCTTTGTCTATGCGATTGTGGCAGTCCTGGTCGCAATGCTTTACAAGTTGGCCTACGACGCTGCCGAGGAACAGAAGTTAACCATCTAAACCCCTTGCGCACTATGATTATCGTGAATCTTGATGTGATGATGGCCCGCCGCAAGATGTCGCTCAACGAGCTGAGTGAACGCGTGGGCATCACTATTGCCAACCTCTCGATCCTGAAGACCGGCAAGGCCAAGGCCGTGCGCTTCTCCACCCTCGACGCCATCTGCCGCGCGCTCGACTGCTCTCCCGGCGACATCCTCGAGTACCGCCCCGACCCCTAATGCTTTCCGCGCTCTCGTTGTCTGTTTCCGTTCTGTCCGTTTTTTCCGCACATGCGTGCAGGTTTTACATTTCTTGTTTTTCCCTTTCAGTGTGTCAAATAAATTGCCGCAGGGGGCTATGGGGCGACCTGCGGCAATGCTTATAAATGAAAAAACTATTACTTATTTCTTGACGGGAGCCTCCTCGAGGGCCTTGACAAGCAGTTTCCAGAAGGGCTCGGCTGCGGGGATGTAAGCACGCTCGATGGTGGTGTGCGGGCTGCGCAGCGTTGGACCGAAGCTAACAACGTCCATGTGCGGGTACTTGCCCAGGATGATGGAGCACTCCAATCCGGCGTGATCCACTTGGATGATGCCGTCCTCGTTGAACAGCTTCTTGTACAGGTCGAGCAGCATGTGCAGGGCCTCGCTGTCGGGGTTGGGATCCCAGCCGATGTAGTCACCGCCGGTCTCTACCTTGAAGCCGCCGAGGTGGAAGCAGGTCATCAACATCTTAACGATGTATTCCTTCATGTCCTCGCGGGCCGAGCGGGCGAGGATCTTAACAGATGCCTTGCCGTCCTCGATGTCGATGATGGCGAGGTTGCTCGAGGTCTCTACCACGTTGGGATAGGCGGGGATGAAGCGAACGACGCCGTCGTGGCAGGCGTACAGGGTACGCAGGATGGTCGTCTGGTCGTCGAGCGCCATCTTCATCTTGGGACGGTCGATGGCCTTCAGGGTCAGGTCCACGTTGTCCTCGATGAGTTTGAACTCGCTCTCAAACTGGGCCTTCATCGTCTTGACGAGCTTCTTCAAGCCCTTCAGGTTATCCTCGGGAACAACCACTACGGTCTCGGCCTTGAACGGGATAGCATTGCGCATGTTGCCGCCATGCCAGCTCACGAGGCGGGCCTTGTGGTCCACGATGGCGAGTTGCAGTAGGCGTGCCATCAGCTTGTTGGCGTTGGCGCGGCCCTCATGGATCTCGAGGCCGCTGTGGCCGCCCTTCAGACCCTTCAAGGTGATGCGCACGGCGGTATCGCCGGCAGCGGTCTTCACCTCGTTATACTTGCGCGTGCAGGTAACGTCGATACCACCGGCGCTACCGATGACAAACTTGCCCCAGGTCTCGCTGTCGAGGTTGAACAGGATGTCGCCCTTCATCTGACCCTTGGGCAGGTCATTGGCGCCATACATGCCCGTCTCCTCGTCCTTGGTGATGAGACCCTCGATGGGACCGTGTTTGAGTTTTTTGTCCTCCATGACTGCCATGATGGCTGCCACGCCCAGACCGTCGTCAGCACCGAGCGTTGTGCCACGGGCCTTTACCCACTCGCCGTCGATGTAAGGCTCAATCGGGTCGGTCTCGAAGTTGTGCTTCGACTCGGGAGTCTTTTGGGGCACCATGTCCATGTGGGCCTGCATGGTAATGCATTTGCGGTTTTCCATGCCGGGGGTGGCAGGCTTACGCATCACGATGTTGCCAGCGGGGTCCTGGAAGGCCTCAACGCCCACCTTCTTGGCAAAGTCGAGCAGGTACTGCTGGATTTTCTCTACATGTCCCGAGGGACGGGGAATCTGCGTCAGCGCATAGAAGTTGCGCCAGATGCACGTCGGTTTCAGTTTTTCAATTTCGTTCATTTTTTCTTGTTAATGACTTTACAGGTTATAAAATGAAATGTTCTTTTCGGCTGCAAATATAAGTATTTCAAATGATTTCCACAAAACTATGTATACATTATTTTGGTGGAATTCTTCATCAGAGCACTTTATTCAAGTGGTTTTCGATATTACGATAATTGAAGTGACCTGTAAACGGATCTTGGTTCATATCCAGGCCAGTGTTTATCACTTGTGTTTCTTGAGTCTCTTGCTTGAAAAGCGATTTGAAGTATTGCAGGTTTTTGTAAAAATCACCGTGAATGGATGGTGACAGTTTCACTTCAAATGCCCTTACCGACTGTAGCCCATTGTCAATCACGACATCCACTTCGTGCTGGCTGCGGTCACGATAAAAGAATAAGTTGTTGTCTAAACCATGATTCATTTGGTGTTTCAAAATTTCGGTTACGACCATATTTTCGAATATCGCGCCTCGAAGAGGATGTGTTTCTAGTTGATGGGCATTTTGGATACCCAGTAAATAACACACCAGTCCCACATCATAGAAATAGACTTTTGGCGTTTTCAACAGCCGTTTGCCAATGTTGCGGTAGAAAGGCGGTAGTCTGAATGCTATATAGGTAGCTTCCAGTACATTCATCCATTCTTGAATTGTGGGAAGCGAGACGCCCAACTCATTCGATATGCTTTTAGCATTGAATTCACAACCCACACGCGATGCACTGATGACGATGAATTTGCGAAACTCTGTCAAGTGCCTGATGTTCATCACTTGTTGTATGTCTTTTTGAATGTAGGTATTATAGTATTGGCGATACACGTCAATAGCCGGCACGTTGTCGGCCCATACATTAGGATAAAAACCTCGATGCATAATTTCGAAGTCGTCAAGCGATTGTTCCTCTTGATTCAATTCTGCTACAGAAAACGGCAACAACGTCAAGATTGCAGTTCTGCCCGCAAGTGATTGGGTTACCTTTTGTGAGATTTGCAGATTGTTGCTTCCTGTTAACACAATGTTGGCGTGTGGATTGGCATCAACAACAACTTGAATCGAATTGAGTATTTCAGGCATGCGTTGCACTTCGTCGATGATGAGTCCGTCACAATGTCGTTCAATGAATCCTTTGCGGTCCAATTCCATTTCGCTTACAAAGTGCTCATCCTCAAGATTCACATAGTGGTAAGCAGGGAATACCATTTTGCACAATGTGGTTTTTCCTGATTGCCTCGGTCCAGTAACCGTGACTACACGAAAAAGTCCTTTTAACCGCAATAATTCCTGTGATAATATCCTCCTGACTTCGTCACCGTTTTCGGTGTTAAAAAATAATTGTCTGTTAGACAAATAGTTGTAACTTTGCATACCCCAAAATTGGGGTATGCAAAAGGTTTTTTAACTATGTTTGTCAAGAAAATCAAGAACCGCTCGGGCAGGACAAGTGTAGTTGTCGGACTGAAAGACAAAGGCAAGTTCAAACGTCTTACCACGATTGGGGTGTCGTCTAATGAGGAAGAACTGTCGGCACTTGTCAATCGGGGCAACGCATGGATTGCTGAGCGCAAAGAGCGCATCCACCCGACAATAGACTTTGACGGGCAGAAGGAAAAACGTCGCCGTGAGGATGCTGCCATGGAAGATGACATCTTCGGGCGTATTGAGAACGTGCAGCTCAACGGGTGTGAACTGATATTGGACAGGGTGTTCGACATGGTGGGTTTCAACCAGATCAAGGACAAGGTATTCCGCCAGCTTGTATGCAGCCGTCTGTCATACCCCGCAAGCAAGGCGGCCACGGTGGAGTATCTGAAGAACCACTTTGACGATGACGTTGACCTGTCGAAGATATACCGCTACCTGGACAAGCTGAACGACCGCCACAAAGACCTGGTGCAGGACATCAGCGTGCGGCACACGATGAGGACGCTCGGCGGCCACATCGGTGTGATGTTTTATGACGTGACCACACTTTACTTCGAGACAGACCATGAGGATGAGTTGCGTAAAACGGGCTTTTCCAAGGAAGGGCGCCACAGCAACCCGCAGATCATCCTCGGCCTGCTCGTGAGCCTTGACGGCTATCCGCTGGCCTACTGCATCCATGAGGGGAGCAAGTACGAAGGCCACACCATGCTACCCGTCATCAACGAGTTCGTTCAGAGATACGACCTTGACGGGTTCATCGTGGTGGCGGACTCGGGCCTGATGAACGCCGCCAACATCACCGAGCTTGAACAGACGGGTTACAGTTACATCATCGGTGCCCGCATCAGGAACGAGGCGGAAGACATCAAACGGCAGATACTGTCTTTTCCCAAGGTAAGCGGGATGATGCACGAGATAGACAAGGGCGGAGGACGCAGGTTGCTCATCGGCTATAGCGACGACCGGGCCAGAAAAGATGCTTATAACCGCGACAAGGGCGTGAGGAAACTTGAGAAGAAGTTCCGTACTGGGCAGTTGACCAAGGAGAACATCAACCGGCGCGGATACAACAAGTTCCTGGACATAGCCGGAGAGACCAAGATTGAGATCAACCGCGACAGGATTGCGCAGGACTCCCTGTGGGATGGACTCAAGGGATACCTGACCAACACCGCGATACCGACCGATGAAGTCTTCACGGCATATCACAACCTGTGGAACGTGGAGAAAGCCTTCCGCATCGCCAAATCCAAAATCGAGATACGCCCTATGTTTCACTTCACCCGCAGGCGAATTGAGGCACATATCTGCATCTGTTTCGTGGCGCTGAAGATTTATAAGGAGTTGGAGCGGCTGCTCAAAAGGGCAAATATCGGCATGAGCGTTGACAAGGTCTTGAACATGGCAAAGTCAGTGACAACCATCACAATCAGAATGCCCAACGGGCAGAAAGTCACCCGAACCATGCCCATGAGACGCCATCAGAGCATCGCACCGCTATTCACCGACGAATTTTGGGGTATGCAATGACGAAGTCAGGAAAAAGTCCTTTTAACCGCAATAATTCCTGTGATAATATCCTGTTATACATGATGATATAATGATTGTTGACAAAAGTAAAGTAGTACTTTATTTTTGGCAAAAATACTATTCTTATGGATAATACACAAAAAATCCCTAAAGTTTTTTCAGAAAAACCTCAAAAATCCCTACTTTCGTTGTTCGCACACGGCCAAGGATTCTACCAAACAACCTCTCACGGTTTTTATCAAACAACATGAACAACAAGAAACAACTTAGACAACTTTTATTGTTGCATCTGCCGATGGTTTTCAAAACAACTTCAACAACACTAATAATAGTTGTTTGGGTTGTTCAACGTTGTTCCAGTTGTTTGAATGAGGAGAGCGGATGCCTGTCAGATAACTCAGACTGCTCAGTTGTTTTGTTTCTTCCGTTTCTTCCGTTTTGTCCGTGCGTGTGCGGGGGCATTCACGAGATTTGTTGAGAAACGCTTGCATACATCAGGAATATTGACGAAATTTGCCTTCCAATATTTGTCTATCATGAACGAACGTCAACATCAACAACTGGAGATAACTCACGACTATGTTGAGCGCCTCAAGCGGGATCACCCCTTGCGGGACCTGTTTTGGGAATGCACCTTGCGCTGTAACATGTCATGCCGGCATTGCGGCAGTGAATGTCTCAAGGAATCCCAAGAGCCCGACATGCCCTTTGCCGACTTCCTGCCTGTGCTGGACGAGGTGGCGGCACACTGCGACCCCTCACAAGTGATGGTGCAGACCGTGGGCGGGGAGCCGCTGGTCAGGCCCGACCTGATGGATTGTGGCAGGACAATACGTGAGCGGGGCTTCATGTGGGGATTTGTCACCAATGGCCTTCTTTTGGACCGTTCCGTCGCCCGCGAGTTGGCTCAAGCCGGCATCAACTCTTTAGCCCTTGACGTGGACGGCATGCGCGAGGAGCACAATTGGCTCAGGAATTCCGCAACCAGCTTTGATGCCGCTATGCGGGCCATAGAGGCTGTGCAGACCATCCCTGGCCTCACATGGGACGTCATTACATGTGTGAACGGGCGCAGTCTGCCCAAGCTCAATGAGGTGAAGGACCTGCTCATCGAGGCCGGTGTCACCCGTTGGCGCTGCTTCACCATCGACCCGATGGGTCGTGCTGCCCAGAACAAGAGCCTGATGCTCACCGATGAACAATTCCGTGAACTGCTCAATTTCATCGTCACCACACGCTGCGAGGGCAAAATCGACGTCAGCTATGCCTGTAACGGGTATTTGGGCGCCTACGAGGGACTCGTCCGCGACTACTACTTCTACTGCCAGGCGGGACTCACCGTAGCAAGCGTTCGGGCCAATGGCGACATTTCGGGCTGCCTGAGCATTCGCAGTGATTATAATCAGGGAAACATCTACCGTGACAGCTTCTGGGACGTGTGGGAGAACCGCTTTGAGCGGTTCCGCGACCACGAATGGATGAAACGCGGCGCATGCGCGGATTGTGAGGCCTTCCGCTATTGTCAAGGCGGCGGTTTCCACCTGCGCGATGAAAAGGGCGACCTCTTGCAGTGCCACTACAACCAATTAAAGAACATTAAACTATAGATCCAAGCGTCTATAATATTGAGGCCCTATGTCAATGAAAAAGAAGAACACAGCAAAGAAGAAACTCGCTGCCGTGGGCGCAGTGGTTGCTGCCGGACTCACGCCTGGTGTTATCACTGGTGCGCCAGTATGTTCTCCACAGCCTGGCGCTGGAATCACCGCTGCCGACGTGGTCGCTATCGACGGCATTACATACGGTTTTGACGAATTATATGCCAAGCAGCAACCAGACAGTGTGGATATGAATGTGGACCTGCCTGAAATTCAAGTTCAAGCATATCCACACGCTACAAAGTATGGTATTATGACACCACCCGAAAAATCAACTTCAAAACTTCCTGGTGTTAGAGATCTTATCTATCGTAGCGTTGAGCAAATGCCCCAGTTCCCCGGTGGCGAGGCAGCGCTGATGAAATACCTCCAATCGCACATCAACTACCCGCCCATGGCCGCCCAGAACAATATTCAAGGTATTGTGATTGTGCAGATGGTCATTGAGCAAACTGGTCAAGTGGGCGAAGTAAAGGTTGTCCGCTCGGTGGATAATGACCTTGACAAAGAAGCCATTCGCGTCTGCAAGTCGCTGCCCAAGTTCACCCCGGGCCGCCAAAATGGCCAGGCCGCAGCGGTGTGGTACACCCTGCCGGTGTCTTTCAAACTCTAGAACAAGCAAAACTGAACAACTAAATAATACATATTATGGGAAAGAAGCCGAACATAGGGAAAAAGACGCTCACTGCTATGGGCGCAGTGGTGGCCGCCGGACTCACGCCCGGCATGATTTCAGGCGCGCCTAATAATGCAGAAATCACCGCTGCCGACGTGGTCGCCATCGATGGCAGAACCTATGGTTTTGACGAGTTACTTGCCATGCAGCGAGGGGACACTGCGGATACGGTAATAGAACTCCCCGATATCATACTTCAAGACAATAAGTCTACATTGTATGGCGCACCAGTTATAATACAACCTTATAAAAGGAAAAAAGACACAAAGGATGACGGAAACGCCATCTACAGGAGTGTAGAACAAATGCCTCAATTCCCTGGTGGCGAGGCTGCCCTAATGAAATACATCCAGCAAAAGCTCAAATATCCACAGGGGCAAGAAGATATTGAAGGAGATGTCATGCTGCAGTTTGTTGTGAAAAAGAATGGTAAAGTTGGAGTAGTGAAGGTGGTGCGTACGTTGGGTAACGACTTTGACAAAGAAGCCATTCGCGTTATCAAGTCGCTGCCCAAGTTCACCCCGGGCCGCCAAAACGGAAAAGCGGTCAATGTATGGTATACGCTTCCTGTTCCATTCAAGCTACCAGCAGTGAAAAAGAATTAAAAAACAGATATCAAACTTCATCAAACAACCTCTCACGGTTTTTATCAAACAACATGAATAACAAAAAACAACCGAGACAACAACAATTATAGTTGTTTGGGTTGTTCATCGTTGTTCGAGTTGTTTGAATGAGGAGTGCGGATGCCTGTCAGAAAACTCAGACAATTCAGTTGTTTTTTCCGCACGTGCGTGGGGGATTACGCTTGCTCCCGCAGCCAGCGTTTGAGCAGGAAGGTGAGGAAATAAGGGAATGTGTAGAATTGGCCATTGAAACCGATGTTGGCAGCGCACAGCTTGATGCCGTGGTTGATGTCAGTGCCCGCTTTCTTATTTGAAGTAAGTTTTTTTAGCGAGGTGCTGGCTGTGTTGCTTGCTTTCACTTCGACAGGCCACAAGTGGTTAGCACTCCTGACAAAGAAATCCATTTCCAGCGATGATCTCTCGTCCCTGTAGTAATACAGATTGTACCCTTGTTTAACGAGCATGTCGGCCACGATGTTCTCATAAATGGCTCCTTTGTAAGTGGCAAAATTCTGATTCATGCGCAGGTCGTTTTGCGCCTCCTCGTCTAGTGAGGCAATGAGCATGCCCGTGTCTCGATAGTAGACCTTGTAAAGTTTTGGATCATAGTTGCCCTTGAGCGGCAGTGACAGCTCGTGCAGGCAGTAGCACACGTTGATGATGCCTGCATTATTCAGCCATTCAACGGCGCCCAGGTATTGCCTGTTGCGGGCATTGACAGCAAGCTTGGTGACTTGAAAACGCTTGTTCTCTTGCCCCAGGAATGTGGAGATGTGACGATACACTGCCAGCACTTTGGCCTTTTCCATGCCCACGGCATACTTCGTGATATCTTCTTCATAATCCAGCAATAGCTGTTGCTGTAGCGGCAGGATGCCACCGAAGTTTCCTTGGGTGACATATTTGTTGACCACCTCGGGCATACCGCCCACAACCATGTAATCGCGGAACAGTTCGGTGAGCCGTTGCATCATGAGAGAGGATAGCGGTTTCACCTCTTGCATGTGGCGGTACAGGTCTTCAATGAGAGAGTTGTCGTAGCCGCAGGCCCAAAGGAATTCCTCAAAATCCATCGAATGCATCATGAAATCCTCTTTGTAGCCAACGCTGTTGGACTCGATCTGCTGGTAATAAACGCCCATCAGCGATCCCGAGCAGATGACATCATAACGGCCATCTATCTTGAAGGCTTTTAGGCTGGTGGCACAATCGGGACACGCTTGGAGTTCGTCAAAGAAAATGAGCGTTTCACCCGGTACCAGTGTTTGGTGCGGATTGATCATCGTGATGTTTTTGACAATGTGGTCAACGTCAAACCCATCGTCGAAAATACTGCGGTAATGGCTTTGCAGTGCAAAATTAATCTCAACAACATGGCTGTAATGTTGCTCTGCAAAGTGGCGGATTGACATGGTTTTCCCGACCTGGCGGGCTCCTTTAACGATGAGAGGCTTCCTATCGGCTCGTTTCTTCCACTCAATCAGTACGTTATTTATCTTTCGTCTCAGCATAATCACTTCAAAAATCACATTATCGGCAACAAAGATAGAAAAAATTTCACATTATCGGCAGTTTTTAACCTCAAAAAATCACATAATCTCGATTTTTCCTCAAACAACCTCCCGCTTTTTTCATCAAACAACAGGAACAACAAAAAACAACGTCAACAACACTGATAATAGTTGTTTGGGTTGTTTAACGTTGTTCGAGTTGTTTGAAAGGAGGAGTGCTGATGCCTGTCAGACTCAGTTGTTTGTTGTCTTTGTTTTCTGCCTGTGTGAGTATGCTTCCATTAGCAGTCTCCATGTTTTCGACTGTTTTTCTTTTTGTCATTGCGGATTTTCGATCGTTTTAGTAACTTTGCGGCAAATTAAACAAAATGTTAGTATATATGAAAAAGTTTGTTTCTGCATTATTGATTGCCCTTATGGGCATGTTGTCGGGCATGGCATGGGCCGCTCCTGCCGAGGCCGACAAAAGCAATGACGAGATAATCCTGCACGCCTGGTCGTGGTCGTTCAACACCATCAAAGAGCATCTGCCCGATATCAAGGATGCGGGCTACACCATCGTGCAGACCTCTCCCATCAACGAGTGCGTCGTGGGCGAAGGCGGCGGCCGTCAGCTCTTCGGGCACGGCAAGTGGTATTACCACTACCAGCCGACGGACTGGACCATCGGCAACTATCAGCTGGGTACGCGCGACGAGTTCAAGTCGATGTGTGACGAGGCCACCCGCCTGGGGCTGCGTGTCACCGTGGCCGTGCTCCCCAACCCCACGCTGATTGACCGCACGCAGAGCAATGCGCGCCTTGACAGCGCCGTGCATGGC
>JAEEGL012210338.1_pt1 | contig 10664 bp, 10 predicted proteins | sample 9134231 | NCBI WGS metagenome assembly JAEEGL01 (sample SAMN16246548, study PRJNA631951) | gut metagenome | biome: gut microbiome; feature: rumen; material: fiber-attached | host: Bos | place: Iran: Karaj | collected 2018-10 | reverse complement strand
TGCTTCTTGAAGTCCTTTATCTGTTACAGGAATATACTCTCTTGGTACAACACCACCAACGATTGCATCAACAAATGCATATCCCTTAGCTTTATTTTGTTCAAATTTAACCCAAAAGTGACCATATTGTCCACGACCACCAGATTGTTTAATATACTTACCTTCACATTCACCAGCTTGAGTAATTGTTTCACGGTAAGATACTTGTGGTTGACCAATATTAGCTTCAACACCAAATTCTCTTTTCATTCTATCAACGATGATATCTAGGTGTAACTCACCCATACCAGCGATAATAGTTTGACCAGTTTCATGATTAGTTGATGCTCTAAATGTAGGATCTTCTTCAGATAACTTTTGTAAAGCTGTAGCCATTTTATCTTGATCTGCTTTTGATTTAGGTTCAACAGCAAGTTCGATAACTGGCTCAGGGAATTCCATAGATTCCAAAATACATGCTTTCTTCTCTTCACATAAAGTATCTCCTGTAGTAGTGTTTTTAAGCCCTACTGCAGCAGCTATATCTCCTGTATATACATCAGTAATCTCACTACGATTATTAGCATGCATCTGCAAAATACGTCCAATTCTTTCTTTTGAATTCTTAGTTGCATTTAAAACATAAGAACCACTAGATAAATGTCCTGAATAAACTCTAAAGAATGTAAGTCTTCCAACAAATGGATCTGTCATTACCTTGAAAGCAAGGGCAGAGAATGGTTCAGAATCACTTGGATGTCTTACAATTTCATTTCCATCTAAATCAGTACCTTTAATAGACTCAACATCTACTGGACTTGGCATGTAGTCAACAATTGCATCAAGTAATAATTTTGTACCTTTATTACCTAGTGCAGTACCACACATTACAGGGAAGAATTTAACTTCAAGTACACCCTTACGGATTGCACTCTTAATTTCATCTACACTAAGTTCTTCACCTTCTAAATATTTTTCCATTAAAGCATCATCAAATTCAACAACTGCTTCAATTAGTTCATTTCTCTTAGTATCAACTATATCTTTTAAATCAGCAGGAATTTCAATTTCAGTTGGTTCTTCTATCTGCTGTCCATCATAATGGTAAGCTTTCATAGTTACTAAATCAACTATTCCATCAAATTCACTTTCTGCTCCAATTGGCCATTCAATAGGTGCATAATTAACTCCTAATCTTTCACCAATTGATTTTAAAGACATTTCGAAACTTGCACCAAGTTTATCCATCTTATTACAGAAAATCATTCTTGGTACTTTAAATTCATCTGCTTGTCTCCAAACAGTTTCAGTTTGTGGTTCAACACCAGCATTCGAGTCAAGAAGTGCAACAGCACCATCAAGAACACGAAGAGATCTTGATACTTCAACAGTAAAGTCAACGTGCCCTGGAGTATCGATGATGTTTAATCTATGATTTTTCCAGTAAGCAGTAGTCGCTGCTGAAGTAATAGTTATACCACGTTCTTGTTCTTGTTCCATCCAGTCCATTTGAGATTCACCATCATGTGTCTCACCTATTTTATGAATTTTACCTGTATGGAATAAGATACGTTCTGTCATAGTAGTTTTACCCGCATCAATATGGGCCATAATACCAATATTACGAGTATTTTCTAAACTATATTCACGAGCCATATTTAATTCCTTTCTACCATCTATAATGAGCAAATGCCTTATTAGCTTCTGCCATCTTGTGAGTATCCTCACGTTTTTTTACAGCTGCACCAGCATTATTTGATGCATCTATAAGTTCATTAGCAAGATTTTCAGCCATAGAATGTCCTCCACGTGTTCTTGCTGCATTAATTAACCAACGAAGTCCTAATTCTTGAGCACGAGCAGGTTTTACTTCAATAGGTACTTGATAGTTAGCTCCACCTACACGACGAGTCTTAACTTCTAATGCTGGTTTAATATTATCCATTGCTTTATTAAATACTTCCATAGGATCTTGATTTGTTTCTTCTTTGATTCTATCAAAAGCATCATAAACTATTTTTTGAGCAGTTCCTTTTTTACCATCTAACATAATTCCATTAATTAACTTAGTAATTACTTTAGATTTGTATATTGGATCTGGTAATACATCTCTTTTAACAGCACGTCTTTTACGCATATTATTCTCCTTTCTTTTATATTATTTTAAATTATTATTTATTTTTTGGTTTCTTAGCACCGTACTTACTGCGACCTTGACGACGAGCTTCAACTCCAGCAGTATCAAGAGTACCACGAATAATGTGATATCTAACACCGATTAAGTCCTTAACACGTCCACCACGAATCATAACAACACTGTGCTCTTGTAAATTATGTCCTTCACCAGGAATATATGCTGTAACTTCCATATTATTAGAAAGTCTAACACGAGCATATTTTCTCAAAGCTGAGTTTGGCTTTTTAGGAGTCATAGTTCCTACACGAGTACATACACCACGCTTTTGTGGAGCATCCATTTTAGTTTGAACTTTATCCTTACTATTATAACCAATATTTAAAACTGGTGACTTTTTCTTCTTAGTCTTCTTAGTTCTGTTTTTTCTTACTAATTGATTAATTGTTGGCATGTTTTCCTCCTTTCCACACATCCACGCGTTTCACGTTTTATCTAATTAAAGATTTGCTCACGCAAACCAAAATTAAATCCTAATTAATATATCAAAAACACCTATGTTTGTCAATAATAAATTCCGAATTATTCGGAATTTTTGCGGTTTAGCCGAATTATTATACAATTTATTCACAATTTTCTACATTTTAAGCATAATTATTTTTTATAAACAATTACTTTATCACATTTATCGACATCAATTACATCTTCAAATACTATATTAAGAACATTACTAATATTACCATTTACAGAACTATGTACTGCAACCATTGCATCATTATCTAAATGATTATCTAAATCTCTTTTGATAAACAATGGATATTTTATTTTTTCTTCAAAATTCATCCAATCAAATATATTAGATAAAAATACTGCATCAAATTTAGTATCATTTGGTATTTTAGATAATATATCAAAGACATCAGAACAATAATATTTAATATCAATATTCTTAAGATTATTTTTTGTTAAATAGTAATTATCTTTATGTAAAAAACCATCAATGCTTCTATTTTTATTTAAACTATCAACCATAATTAAATTATCAGTAATTTGGGATTCTAACCTCACATTACTATATATTGCATCCCAAAATATTCTTGTGTCATTATCAAGATATTCTCTAATCTTTTTATAATACTTAAGTTTAAAATATCCAAGATTATTACTATTATAATAATAATTTATAAATTCATTCCATTCTAAAACATCCATAGACTTAATCTTTAATTTTCCCATATGTAAAGAAAGTGGATTGTAATCAAATGTATAAATACTTTTTGCACCAAAACATGCAGATTGCAGCACAAAATCTCCACTACCTAATACAGTAAAAACATTACCATCTTTAATTGGAAAATATTTAAAATATAAAGCCAATTTTTCGTTAGTCATCCCATAAATCATATCACAATGATTTTTTCCTCTTGCTGAATAATTGCCTTTTAAAAATTGCAGTGCAACTTCTATATCCTTTTCTAAATCCATAACCCACCTATCATTAATAAATCATTCTTTATTATTTTACCTTTACCTTTGGTAAATCATCAGAAATACTACTACCTATTTCGTAATCATCAAAATCTTCATCCCAACCTAAATCATTTTCAAATTCTCTTTCTTCAATTTCTCTTAAAGCCTCATCAATTATATGCCCTCTTTCAGCAAGCATTTTAAACATATACTCTCTAGTATATTGTTCTCCTACTTTTTGTAGCGCTATTATTTGTTCATAAGACATTCCAGTCTTATTTTCGCTTTCAAGAAGATATGCATCTCTATTTTTCATTACATTTTTTCTTTCTTCACTCATCTGAAACATCTCTTCTCTTGAATAATTTATTGCCATTTGATGTAATTCTACTATCTTTTTTGCATCCATAACTTATTCTCCTCCATATTTCTTTAAATAATCACTATAATTAGATTTAAAATCTACAATTGTTCCATCATCATTAATCTTAATTACCCTATTACATACAGTATCAATTAATTCTCTATCAAATGTAGATATTATAACTACTCCATTAAAAAGAGTTAATGCTTTGTTTAAAGATGTAATTGATTCCATATCTAAATGATTAGTAGGTTCATCTAATAATAAGATATTGCTTTTCTCAAGCATCATACGTGATAACATAAGTCTAACTTTCTCACCACCACTTAGAACATCTACATTTTTTAATGATTCTTCTCCGCTAAATAACATTCTCCCTAAAAAACCTCTAATAAATGTTTCATCAGTATCAGTAGAATAATCTTCTAACCATTTAACCATGCTTATCTTTTTATTAAAGAATTTAGAATTATCTTTAGGATAATAACTCATACTTACAGTATTACCATATATTATTGAATCATTATGATTATAAATTAATTCTAAAAGTGTAGTTTTAGCTTGCTCATTATTACCTATTAAAGCAATCTTATCTGTATTATCTATTGTAAGTTTTACATTTTTTAATAAACACTTACCATCTACTTCATAATTTAGTTTGTTAATTCTAATAACATCTTTACCAAGAAATCTCTCTGGAGTAAACTCGATAAAAGGATATCTTCTTGATGATGGCTTTATCTCATCTAACTGTATTTTTTCTAAAGCTTTTTTTCTACTAGTTGCTTGTTTAGATTTAGATGCATTAGCAGAAAATCTTCTTATAAAGTCTTCTAACTCTTTAATCTTATCTTCTTTTTTCTTATTAGAGTCTTTCATTTGTTTTTGTATTAACTCTGATGATTCCCGCCAAAAATCATAATTGCCAACAAACTTAGTCACTTTCTCATAATCTATATCTATCATGTGTGTACATACTTTGTTTAAGAAATGCCTATCATGTGATATTACAATTACAGTATTTTTAAAATCAAGTAAAAATTCTTCTAACCATGTTTTAGACTCTAAATCAAGACCATTAGTAGGTTCATCAAGAAGTAATATATCTGGATTTCCAAACAAGCTTCTAGCAAGCATTACTTTAACTTTTTCTGCTTCTTTTAAATCTTTCATATATAATTCGTGTTTAGATATATCAATACCAAGGCCAGATAATAAAATTGCAGCATCAGCTTCTGCTTGCCATCCATTTTTCTTTAAAAATAAGTCTTCTAAAACTCCTGCTCTAATTCCATCTTCTTCAGTAAAATCTTCTTTTAAGTATATAGCATCTTTTTCTTTTTTTATATCATATAATTCTTTATCACCTGCAATAACTGTTTCAATAACATTATAATTATCGTAAGCATTATGATCTTGCACTAAATAACTAATTCTATCATGTTTACCTTTAATAATATTCCCACTAGTTGGTTCAATATCTCCATTTAGTATTTTCAAAAATGTAGATTTTCCCGCACCATTTGCGCCTATTACTCCATAACAATTATCATTATCAAACTTTATATTTACATTCTTAAATAAGACTTTATCTCTAAATCTTAAGCTAATATTTTCACATTGTAGCACAATTTCACCTAGTCTTTCTTTTTTATCTTATACTTAAACTTAGAATTTCTCCTTTTCATACACTCTATTTTATCATAAAAATCAGCATGCATATCTACTAAATTAGGAGTAATTACTTCCTCAAGAATACAATTAGCATCTAAAAATCCAAATCCTAGACTAATTAAATTAGGAAAACTAATCCTTTTTATACAATTATTAGAATATAATACATCATTACTAATAACTCTTACATTATCTGCACTAATATTCTCTAATTTACGATTATAATGCATAAAATAGTATCCTATATCTTCTACATTTTTTATCATTAAGTCACATACACTTGTATATTCTAAGCAATGACTTTCAATACTTTTAACACTATCTAAACTAATTTTTTCTAAGACTTTATTAAATCTCATGAATCCTTTTTTTAATACAATTAATTTATTAAATGAGACACTTTTAAGATTATTATTATCTCTTAAGAAATCTATTCCAGTATTCTTTAAACTTTCCATAAATATATATTCCATAAGATAATTATTAGCAAAAAAATAATCTCCTACTTCTTCTACATTAGGTAAAACAAGTATTTTAAGTTTTATACAATCATTACAAAATTCATCTCCCACTTTTTTTAATAATGGAGCATTGAGATATTCTAAATTATACCCAAATACTACAAACTTATTAGCAATTTTTACTACATTTTCTAAATCAATTGATTTAACACTTGAACATTGATGTAAAAAACAATCGCCAATTTCTTTTACCTTTTTTAAACTAATATGTTGAATACTTTTATTACTTTTAAGGTAGTTATTACCTATACTAGTTACATTATCAATTTCAATTTTTTTAAGAGTCCTATTATATCTTAAAAAATTATTTTTGATTTTTAATAAATTTGGATTTGTATAACCGATAATATTATTATACTTATCTATTTCTATATAAATAGGTTCTAAACATTCTCTAATAAGTTCAAGAACCTTAGTACCATTATTTTTTTTCTTTATACTTATTTTATTGATACAATTTAAATCATCAGCAAATGAATCATCACATTCAATAGGATTTTTAACACCCTTATCTTTATTTTGCAAACTAACGATAAACTGATCAATTAGTATATACTTTTCTTTATCAACATAATCTTTAATTACTTCACCATTTTTGATAATAATATTATCTGGACAATAATAAATACCATTAATCTCTAAATTATATTTATAATACTTTCCATCATTAGCCCTTACATAACCAATATCAAAATCATCATAATCACTCTGATTAATATTTAAATCATAATATTTTTCAAAACTATCAGTTAAACCAGGAATAATATTTTCTAAGTTATTATTAAATGTTGCATCAGCATTATCTACTGTATGATTATATCTATTCTTAATTGATAATGTATTAACTTTGCCTCTACTAAATTGAATACTAATAACAGATTTACCATACTCATCTTCTCTTTTTGGATTTTCAAAATGTTCTCTAATAATTTCATCAACATTCTTCTTTACAGCAAAGAACACATAATTACTTTCTAAACGTTTATCTTTAAAAGTACATAATTCTTCATCCTTACCATAGTACTTTTTAAATTGCATAATATCTTCATTAGTCTTACACTCTACTAAAGTATACCCTGCATCATCCATTAACTGAAATGGTGTTTTATTAGTAGATATCTTTTTATATTCACCATCATATAAATAATAAATAAAGTTTTTAAACGATTCTTTTAAGTCTTTATTAACAATATCATCATAAAGATATTTATGATGTCCAAACGTAGAATCTAATATTGAAATTAATCTATTTGGTTCATTTAATATGGTAGGAAATAAATCTCTACATAAATGCATCATTCTCTCACCATATCTTTTCTTAATTCTTTTTAATTCTTCACTCATCAATTATCCCCCGATAAAAATATTTTTCATATATTCTATCATATATAAAACTTACAATCAATTATAAAATACATAGTAGTTTATAGTTATTTCAACTATAATATAAAACACTTCCTATTCATCACTATTTAAAAAATTCATAACTAAATCAATTAATATCTCTTTTTCTTTAGGATTAGACTCGGCAATAAGAAGAGTTAGTGCAACCAATGTATTATTATCAATAACTTGTCCATTTTCAGTATATAGAATATGATAAAATTCAAGGAAATATATAAATAAAGTTGCAGCTATACGTTTATTTCCATCAATAAAAGTATGATTCTTTATAACTAAATATAAGAAATTCGCTGCCTTTTCTTCTATAGTTATGTATAAATCTTTTCCATCGTATGATTGATAAATCGCACCTATAATTGCTTTTAAACCTTCGTTTCTCTCTAAAGCAAATAAATCACTATCACTATTAAACTTAAGTTCCCCTACAATATCCATACAATCTTAATAAGTAATTCTTTTACTATCCACTTTTCCTTTAGGTTTAACTAAACTTTTATGGTCATAATCATCAAGTAAATTTAATGCATTAGAATAATTATTAATAACTTTTATTATTTCTTTAGCCTCACTACCACTTAAGTCTTCATCAATTCTACCAGCAATATCAATAAGTTTGATAGTTTTCTCTAAATACTCTAACCTCTTCTTATTAACCACATATCCTTTTAAAAGATAATCTTTTAAAACCTTATTAGCCCACTTTCTAAATGCAATACCTCTTTTACTATTAACGCGATATCCAACAGAAATAATCATATCAAGATTATAAAATTTAACACTATATTTTTTTCCATCACTTCCAGTATGCTCAAAAAACGAGCATACTGAATTTTCATCTAATTCACCATCCTTGTATATTTTTTGAATATGACCTGTAATTGTCTTTCTATCTTTACCAAATAACTCTGCCATCTGTTTTTGTGTTAACCACCTCCCATAATAAAACTAATTATATATTTAAACTACACTTATATGTTTATCATAATCAAACCAATTTTAGAATAAATATTCTCCCAAATCACCAAAAATGTAATTCAAACACACAGTCAGCATTGTTCGTCCATATGTATTATATAACGTACATATTTTCGTGTCAAGCGTTTTTTTGATATATTTAATAATATTTTTGAATAATATTTTATTGATGAAATATATAAGAAAACTAATACCAATAATTATATTAATACTATTCCTAATATCCATGATAATATTTTCTGATGTTGTAATTAAAAGTGTATCATTTGCTGTAGATATATGTATAAATAATCTATTCCCATCAATGCTTCCATTCTTAATACTATCATCAATACTTTCTAATTATGGATTTGTAGAACTTGCATCTCATATCTTAAGTCCTATCATGCGTAATATATTTCATCTTAATAGTAATTGTGCTTATGTACTTGTATTAAGTCTACTTTCTGGATCTCCTGCAAATAGTAAATATATTAAAGAATTATTAGACAGTAATAAAATAACTATTAGTGATGCAAATCAAATATTACTATTCTCTCACTTTGTCAATCCAATATTCATAATAGGTACTATAGGTACTATATTTTTAGGTAATAAAACATATGGTTTTATTATTCTAATTAGTCATTATCTAGCTAATCTAATAATAGGTATAATGCTTAGAAAAAAAGAAATACCAAAGAATAATACCAACAATAGCAACTTTTTTAATATAAAACCAAAAGGATTTATTACTACACTAAAAAGTGCCATTAAAGATACCATTGACACTCTACTTGTGGTATTTGGAACAATTACATCTACCCTAGTATTTTCATCTATAATTAATACTTATTTTAACTTCAATCCCATACTAAATGGAATACTTGAAGTAACTAGTGGTTTAAAATATATAAGTATAGAATCAACTACGATGTTTACTAAAATAATATTATCTACTTTCTTTATATCATTTGGAGGACTTAGTATCCATGCTCAAGTTATGAGTATATTAGATAATAAAAGTATAAGATACTTACCATATTTAGAAGCAAGAATAGTTCAAGGATTAATATCTAGTATCATTGTTTATATTCTTTATATGATAGTAGTAAAACTTGGTATTGTTTAATATCATAATTCTAACTGAATATCTTTTATAATCTTATCATAATTACTTTAACAATTACTTCATTTAACATTTATTATCCTCCATTTCATTAAAATTCTTATTCAAACACTTTATTCTATCTATTAATAACTTACATATCTCATTATCACTAACAAGATTAATAGAAAAAGTCCTATAACCTATTCTGTTGATACTTGAACCACAATGATAGATAATACTATTATCATGTATAAAATATCTATCATGAAAAGTATTATCATAAACAACTTTTAGATTACTGTACTGTTTATTATACTTACTTACATCTTGTTTAGTTAATAGATTATTAGACTTAGTAATAATTGTTATACTAACATCTAGTCTTTTTATAATATCTAATACTGTATTATCTGCATAAGCATCTACAATAACTATACTTTCATTCGCACTTTTTAATATATCAAGTATTTTAGAGTATGCATCAAATATTTGCCCATTGAAATATATCTCAGTAACCTTCTTCTTTTCTTCAAATTTATCAAACGATTCCTGGAGTAATTTTATTTCATATTCATGTTCCATTACCATATTATTAATATATTTTTGTTCAAGAAGATTAGATGACATATAGTGTCGCATAGTTACAAAAGCATTCATTATTGCAATACTTGTTTTTATAGCAATACTTGAACGTAAAAGGCCAGATAACATTGCTACTCCTTGCTCCGCAAAAGCATATGGTGCTCTACGTAACCCCATTTTGTCATTTTTGGAAGTCACATTTTGTGACCTCCAAATACAGAATTCTTCTTCAGTCAATTGAAACATAAAATTATCTGGAAACCTTTCAATATTTCTTTTTACTGACTGCATTAAAACTTTAGTATTCACTTCATAAAGGGTCGCCAAATCCCTATCCAAAATCACCTGTTTTCCTCTAATTTCATATATCATATCTTCTATTTCTTTATTATCATTTACAATTACTTCATTTAACATTTATTATCCTCCATTTCATTAAAGTTTCTTATCTAAACTATTTATTCTATCTAT
>JAEEGL011987291.1_pt1 | contig 10664 bp, 9 predicted proteins | sample 9134231 | NCBI WGS metagenome assembly JAEEGL01 (sample SAMN16246548, study PRJNA631951) | gut metagenome | biome: gut microbiome; feature: rumen; material: fiber-attached | host: Bos | place: Iran: Karaj | collected 2018-10 | reverse complement strand
TCGGACAGGAGGTCTGCACCGTTGATCGAGGTCTCGACGTAGACGCTCTGGAGCTTGTGAGCGATGTCAGGCTCGGTGAAGGTCCACATGATGAAGTTCTCGACACCGCACAGCTCGGATCCTGCTCCTGCAAGGTCGAAACCGTAGGAGATAGGAACGAGGGTGTGGGGCAGGTTCTGCTGGACGTATCCGTAGAGGTTGTGGAACAGAGTGTCCGTGTTTCCGCCCTTGAGCTTCTCCTTGGAGATCGGCTCGAGCTTCTCGACTTCCTCAGGCTCGGAGATGATAGGTCCGGTGGAGACCGGCGGCAGAGTGTCCTTGTACTCGAGGGTGACACCGAGGTCTCTGATCCAGGGGAGCGAGAAGAACCAGTGTGTAACCGGCAGGAGGTCGAACAGCTCCGAGATGTATCCTACGGTGTGAATACCGAGCTCGGGTTTCTCATAGAAGTCCCTGATCGTGAAACCACAGTGGACGGCCGCGTTCGACAGAATGATAGGGTCAACGTCGATACGGTCGTGGAAGTTGTCAACGAAGGGGCTTGCAAATCTCTTGGCGGCATTTGCATGCCATCCCTTGAGATCATTCGGGGGGAATAATTCTTCGTAACCCATAGTTATCCCGTCACAAGATAGGTGATATACGGTATATATAGATATCCGACCATTTTTTGCAACATTGTTTCATTCCATGTTTGATTTTGGAATGTAACAAAATGAAATTTTAATTTTTTTCAAAATTATGAAATATTGTTTCAAATAATGTCCCCACCGAAGAAAATGGGACGGCATACCGTATAACTCGGAGGCTCCGTCCCCGGATAACCGGCTGAGGGAGGATCAGCGGTACTTGCTGTACTTGTCGAGGAGCCTGCACATCTTGTCGGACTCCTCCTTCGTGAGATCACCGGAGGTGACGAAACCCCTGATGAAATCCTTGGCGTCCTTGGTGGATACCCTGGAGGCCTTCGCGATCACCGAAGCTAAGAATGCGGATGCCTTGGCGTCATCCATGGATGTGGCCGCGAGGAGCTCGTTCATGTCGTATTTGAAAGGATTGATCTTATGCGTGTTGAGCATAGACTGTTTCCTGACGGCTTCCTTGGTCTTGGGCTTGGGCTTGTTCTTGGAATTGCTGTTGGGGCCCTGTCCAGGAACTTTCCTGCTGGTGCCCTGATCGCTCATTCCCATGCTCATATTGTCCTTGTTGTACGCCAAATTATGTCTCCGGTTAAAAACGTGACTTGTATTCTCCTACTTAAACCCTACTTAACGGGGAAATACTGCGGGAACGGAAGCGCGAAAAATGGAAGTGGTTGGGAAATTGTTTTCAGTCCGCGGCATCACCGCGGACCGGGAAGTACTCACTCGGAGTTTCCCTTGATCCTGTCGGCCTGCCATGCGATGAGGATGGTAGCGAAGATCGCGATGAAAGTCACGATGATGGCATAGACCAGGAGTCCCCAGATGCCGTCATCCGCGTCGAAGAACAGTCCGACTGCGGTCTTGATTGTCTCATTCCATGCGAGTGCTGCGACGAGACCGAACGCTGAAGTGATCAGCGCCGCGAATGTCTCGACGACCCTTACCTTGAAGTTCTTTCCCAAGATATCACCTTTGAACCGGAGAATAACTTCTCAATATATATTGTTTCACGGTAAACCAGCGCACCCACGGATATGCGCGGGAGTGCGAGGGATGGGATTCGAACCCACGAAACACTAAGTACGGGATCTTAAGTCCCGCGCCTTTGGCCAACTCGGCTACCCTCGCCTGACCTACTTGATGCCCGCCGTTTAGATAAGTGTTTGCCCGTCCCCCGACAACAATTCTATATCGTGGAAGACATACTGACCCAGGATAACCATGGCATACCGTATCCCCGATGACGAACTGCTCGTCGACGCGATAGTCAACGTGCTTCTGAAGAACAAGACGGTGGAGTCTCAGAGGGAGATATGCCAGCTTGTCATCGAACAGCTCAACCGCAATGCGGAGGTCCCGTACCGCGTGAGCGGGAACAGGATCCGCAGACTGTCCCTGGAGAGGGGGCTGGTCTTCCTGGACATAGACTACCGCGAGACCTCCGGCGGCGAGATGCCGGAGACCTGTCCCGTCTGCGGACGCGGTCTGGAACCTGTGACGAACAGCACCCTGGAAGGCAGTACCGCGGTCGTGATGATGAAGTGCCAATCCTGCGGTTACAAGGCAAGTGCCAGATCGTCGATTCCCAGTAAATACACGTTCAACATGAAGGCCCGCCGCGTATCGGAGATACACTCGATTAGGATGGACAGGCTGTACCGTGCGAAGGAGCACCTCGGGATCGCCTGCGACATCATCGAATCCCTGATCGACGGCCACGTCCTCGCCCATGATGCGAAGAACACCGTTCAGAAGCTCAGAGATATCCGCGACGGCAGGGACGACCCGGGAAGCCTGTACAACATGATCCGCGCCATGGAGACCGACGAGGGCGAACCCGTATGGTGCCGTCCGCTGGATTCCGTCAAATATCCCGCGCGCAAAGATATATAATTTAAGCCTTCATCCTCCCTACATTATTTGGTGGGTTCAATGAAGAACTGGGAATTTAGCAAGGTCACCGGAAGCGAGATCGCCATCGACGACAGGCTTTCGGACATGATGGGCATCGTCGAGGGCGGCTGCGTGTACAGCACCCTCTTCGGATACAACGACGAAGGACCGAAGAAGTACGAGGTCATCCTCTCGATGTATCCTCAGGAGAACTACAGGACCCTCACCAACATCACGCTCTACATGAAGGACGTCCCGGGATCCAGCGCACAGGCGGCACACCTGCTGGGCAGCAGGGGGATCAACATCCTCAACTCCATATCGCTCGAGGGAATCTCTGATACCATAATCATCTGGAAGGTGCTCGCGGACCTGAGTTTCGCCGGAGAGATGGATGTCCTCCTCGAGAAGTTCGCCTCGCTCAAGGAGGCCGACGACCCGTCGGTATCCCTCATCGACCACATCGAGATCAAACCCGCCGACATAGGAAGGGTCTTCCGCACCGAACCCGACAAGAGCAAGACCGAACTCAGACGCGGTGCGCCTGTCACCCTCAAGAACGGAAAGTACGACATGTCCGTCGAGTACGGGGACATTCTCGGAAACATCGACGGGAAGAACATCCTCATGGTTGCGGACATCGGATCATGGATGATGTCTGTGACCTTCTTCAAGGACTCCACCACCCTCCGCAAGATCGACATCGAGATCCCCGACTGCCCGGGATCCATCGCCCAGTGTCTGGACTGGATAGCGGAGAAGAACATCAACCTGATCTCCGTGTTCAGCAAGGTCAAGATCTGCTATCAGACGATGTCCCTGGAACTGGTCGCGGACTTCGCCGACTGCAAACTGTCGGATGACGAATTCAGGGCCAATCTGGAGAATGCCTTCGCGGAGATGAACGGAATCTACACGCTCAAACAGTTCGTGGAACTCAAGTGATACGATGGATGTCTCGAAGATTACCGAAAGATACGGCCAGATCCCAGAGGAATACCTATCCGTACTGCTTGGCACCGAGGAACACATTGACGTCCCCACCCTGCTCAGGATGGCCGCCGACGGATCCAATGCCATAGTGGAGACCGCCAAATGGATGGTCTCCGAGGCAGCGGACAAGTACGGATGGGACCGTCCCATCGGATTCCCCGAGACCGGATACTCGCTCCCGGCAATCCACGCATGGACCGGGGCCAAGGACCTGACCCTCGGGTCGGCCAGGGACATACTGTACAACATGGATGAGTCCACGGCGGCCGAGCTGGCCGACGGTATGCAGGCCGGAGAGAACGCCATGTTCGCAGCCGAGATCATCGAAGCGGTGACATACATCGAAGGCGACGAAAACAGGGACGGGTTCATTCCGGACAGGGTCCTCAGGGGACTCGGACTGAACTTCGTCGACGAGACCATTCCCGGTGCGGTCGCATTCCTCGGATCCTTCGGGGACGGCGAGGCACTCAGCAAGATGTACCGCGACTTCCAGGGGAAGGGAATGATCGGACTGGCGTCCGGGGACTATCCGGATCAGTTCAAGGCCATCGGCGCCAAGATGGGACTGGACTGGAGGTTCTACCCCGTGGGATTCTTCACCGGTACCGTGCACGCACTCAACTTCGCCGTCCGCGCCGCACTGACGTTCGGCAACATCGAACCGGGTAACAGGGAGGAGATCTCCGGATACCTCAAGAAGAGGCCGAAGGTCATCATCATACAGACCGGCCCCCTCAGCAGGCTGGATGCGGCATTCGCATTCGCGGCGCTCATGCACAGCGCCTCCATAGTCACCGACCAGGACCTCCCCGAGATCCCGCACTGCGTCAAGGTGTGCAAGAAACCGCTGGAGATGATCCAGAACGGTATCGAGGAGCGCGGGATCACCGTCAAGCTGGAGCCCATCGAGCTCCCGATCGGATATGCCCCGTCCTTCGAGGGCGAGGTGGTCAGGAAACCCGACACCTACGTGGAGGCCGGCGGAACGCGCAGTCCTGCGTTCGAGATACTCATCTCCAGGAAGGAGGACGAGGTCGAGGATGGAAAAGTGACCCTCATAGGGAAGGAGATCGACGAGATGCCCGAGGGATCCCTCACCCCTCTGGCGATGATCGTCGAGGTCTACGGGCAGAACATGCACGACGACCTCGAATCCGTCATGGAGAGGAGATTCCACAGCTCGATAAACTTCGCCGAGGGCGTGTGGCACGCAGGTCAGAGGAACAGCAACTGGGTCCGCATAAGCAAGACCGCGAAGGCCGCCGGATTCAAGATGATCGACCTCGGAAGGATACTCGTCCACAAGATCAAGGAGGAGTTCGGAGGCGTGGTCACCAGGGTTCAGGCCACCGTCATCACCGACCAGGAGGAGATGGACAGACGCCTCCCCGAGGCCATGGCGAAATACGACGCCAGGGACGAGCGCATGAAAGGTCTGAAGGATGACAACGTCGACACCTTCTACACCTGCGCCATGTGCCAATCCTTCGCTCCCGGACACATATGCATCATATCGCCGGAGAGGCTCGGACTCTGCGGAGCCATCAACTGGCTGGACTCGAAGGCCGGATTCGAACTCGACAAGAACGGACCCAACAAGCCCCTCAGCAAAGGCACTCTGATCGATGAGGTGAAGGGCGAATGGGAGGGCATCAACGAGGTCGTCAGATCGGAATCCATGGGAAGGATCGAGAGGATGTGCATGTACAGCCTGATGGATTCCCCGATGACATCCTGCGGATGCTTCGAGGTCATCGTGGCCATGACCGTGGACATGCAGGCCGTAGTGGTCGTCGACAGGGACCACTCGGGAATGACCCCCGTGGGGATGAAGTTCTCCACCCTCGCCGGTTCCATCGGCGGAGGGAGACAGACGCCCGGATTCATGGGGATCGGAAAGAAGTACCTCACCAGCGACAAGTTCATGTCCGCCGAGGGCGGCATCGCCAGGATCGCCTGGATGCCCAAGCACCTGAAGGAGGCCATCGGCCCGGAGTTCAGGAAGAAGTGCGAGGACATCGGACTCCCCGACCTCATGGACAAGATCGCCGATGAGACCGTAACAGAGGATGCGGAGGGACTGATGGCATGGATGGCCGAGGTGGAGCACCCGGCCCTGTTCATGGACCCTCTGCTCTGAGAATCACATTACAAGGAGGAACAAAATGACAGAGATACCCCAGGTCAGCGAAAAGTACTCTGGGACAGTGACCGAGATCGCACTCGGCAAAGGGGACTACGTGGCAGGAGGCGCGAAGGGTATGCCCTTCCTCTCCTTCGAGAACCCCATCAGGACCAGGCCGATGATCGCGGGCGAGGTCTACGACACGCTCAAGGACTATCCCCAGCTCGCGGCAGACATGTTCGACGGCCGCCAGAAGGACCCCGTGGAGTGGGCGATTATGTGGAAGGAGATCGGTGCGGACATGATCTGCATCAGGTTCGCGGGACTGGACCCTGATAAGGGCGACACGACCCCCGAGAAGGCCACCGAGATCGTCAGAAGGATCTCCGACGCCACCAGGCTCCCCATCATGGTGTGCGGATGCGGCAACATGGAGTACGACGTCCCCGCACTGACCATGATAAGCGAGAACATCAGGGACACCAGACTGCTGCTGAACAAGGTCGATGAGGACGAATACAAGAAGATATCGACCATGGCGATCGCCAGCAACCACTGCGTGGTGGGATTCAGCAACCTGGACGTCAACCTCGCCAAACAGATGAACATCCTGCTCTCTGATTTCGGCGTCAAGATGGAGAACGTCATAATGGACCCGCTCATGGCGCCTCTGGGCCTCGGTATGGAATACTCGTACTCGGTCAACGAGAGGATCAGGATCTCCGGACTCATGGGGGACAAGATGCTGCAGGCGCCCATCATCTGCGACTGCACCCCGGCGTGGGACGTGGCCGATGCTGTAAGCACCGACGACCCGTCGCTGGGCGATGTGAAGTACAGGGCCACCTGGTGGGAGACCATGACCGCCCTGGCGGCGATGGTGTCCGGCGCGGACATCCTCGTCATGCGCGGACCCGGTGCGGCGGATATGATCATGATGTACAGCCAAGAGCTGACCACGGGGGAGTGAGGATGCCGACAGCAATCGAATTCTTCAAACTGCTCCCCAAGACCAACTGCAAGGACTGCGGTCAGCCCACCTGTCTGGCGTTCGCCATGCAGCTGGCCAACCAGAAGGCCAAGATCGAGGACTGTCCCCACGTCCAGCAGGACGCCAAGGATGCCCTCGCCGAGGCCGCGGCACCCCCCGTGAAGACCGTCAAGGTCGGGAACAGGATCCCCATGGGAGGGGAGACCGTGCTGTACAGGCACGAGCGCCGCTTCAACAACCCCACGGCATACGCGGTCACCGTATCGGACACGCTGGAAGGGGACGCCCTGAAACAGAGGATCGATTACATCTCATCCCTCTGCTTCGAGAGGGTCGGTATGAAGTTCAAGACCGACATGATCTCCGTGAAGAACGATTCCGGCGACAGTGCCAGATTCAGGGAGACGGTCAAGACCGTATGCGGACTGTGGAAGGACCCGTTCGTCCTGGAGACCACGGATCCCGAGGCGATGAAGGAGGCCGTCAGCGTATGCAAGCTCAGGGTACCCCTGCTCTACGGAGCGAACGCGGACAACCTGGAGGCCATGTGCGAGATCTCCAAGAGCAGCAAGTGCCCGCTGGGACTCATCTGCTCCGGACCGGAGGATGCAGTCGCCATGGTGGAGAAGGCGGAGAGCCTCGGGGCCAAGGACCTCATCCTGGACCTGTCGTCCGCCAACCTCAAGGAGCTCATCGAGAGGCAGACCGTCGCAAGGCGCGCGGCCATCAAGAAGAAGTTCAAGCCCCTCGGATACCCCATGATGAACAGGGTCGGCTCGGGCGAATACGCGGTATCGACCGCGGTCATATCCACGCTCAAGTACGGGAGCCTGGTCATCTTCGACGACCTCATGCCCTACGAGGCCCTGCCCCTGTTCACCCTGAGGCAGAACATCTACACCGACCCGCAGGTGCCCATCCAGGTGAAGCAGGACCTGTACCCTGTCGGCAACCCCGACGAGCACTCCCCGATCATGTTCACCACCAACTTCTCGCTCACGTACTTCACCGTACGCGCGGACATAGAGAAGTCGAAGATCGGCGTCTGGCTTCAGGTCGTCAACACCGAGGGACTCTCGGTCCTGACGGCCTACTCCGCGGGCAAGTTCGAGCCCGAGCGCGTCGCGGACGCGTTCGCGGAATCCGGCGTGCTCTCCAAATCGGACGGTGTCGTCATCGTCCCCGGACTCGTGACCCGTATGTCCGGTAAGCTCCAGGAGATAATCGGCAGGAAGGTCATCGTGGGAACGAACGAGTCCCGCGACATCCCGAAGCACCTGAGAAGCATCACCCAGTGATCAGCTTCGCGAGGTCTGCCACCGACTTGGCGAAGGCCGAGTCGTCCGGCACGTCCAGGAGTTCGCCCTGCATGGCGCAGTCCGTGACGTTGTCATCGTGGAATATGGTGACGACCTCCTTCAGACCGAGCCTGCCGGCCTCCTCCACCAGGGGACCGTAGTTCTGATTGGGGATGTTGTTGATCACCAGGATTTTGCGGTCCACCGACACTCCGACCTCGTCGGCGAGGTCCGAGAGCCTGGCCGCGGTCCTCACACCGGTCATCGTGGGATCCGATACGAACACCAGGACGTCCGCCTTGGGCAGGACCTTCCTCGACAGATGCTCCATACCGGCCTCGTTGTCGACGACGGCGTACTTGTAACGGGGCACCAGCTCCGCGAAGCAGTTCCTCAGGACATCGTTCACGAAACAGTAGCAGCCCTCTCCCTCCGGCCTCCCCATTATGAGGAGGTCCACGTTGTCCCCTTCGGACAGGGTCTGAAGGACCTTGTTGCTGATGTACTCCTGCTTGCTGACGCTTGCCGGCACCTTGCCGGGATCGGCGACCAGTTCGTTCCTGATGCCTCCGATGGTGCCGTACGTCTCCATCCCGAGCTTCTCGCCCAGGTTCGAGTTGGGGTCGGCGTCCACGGCCAGAACCAGGTCGCGCTTGGCGAGGTTCCTGATGAGCTGCGAGGATATGGTGCTCTTCCCGACTCCGCCCTTTCCGGCGAAGGCGATGATCATAGACCGCACCTCTTCCTCATCTCCTTCGAGGTACCGTCCAGGAGTTCGAGGATCGCGTTCACGTAATCGTCCTCCGCACCGCCGAGCCCGCACTGCGGGGTGATCATCGACTGCTTTGCGATCACATCTCTGTCGATGCCTTTCTTCACCAGGTCGTCGATGTGCTCGCAGAGCCTGTCGGACAGGCTCTCAGGTGTCTCCCCTTCCACGAGGGAACTGTTGGGTACGATTCCCCAGGCGAGTATGCCTCCCCTGTCCAGGAATGCCCCGATCTCGTCCGGGAAGAGGGTGATGTTCTTTCCGTAGACGTACGCATCGAAGTTCAGGAGCTGGATGTTGGTGCTCAGTACCAGCGGCCAGTTGGTGTTGCCGCAGCAGTGTATCGCGGTGATGGCATCCACTCCCTCTATGGCCTCGTTGATCCACGAGACCGCCTGTTCATCGGATATGGAGGCGAACGGGGTACCGAGGAGCGAGATGGAAGGCTCGTCGAAGAACATGATGACGTTGTCGTTCAGCTTCCTGAGTTCCCTGGTCTGCCACTTGGCCGCCATGTTGACGGTCTTCCTGACTATCTCCGCGTAGGATTCGTCATAGATCACCGGCCTTCCGGTGGAATCCTCGACGAGGAGGCCTTCGCTTATGGGTCCGGTGACCTGTCCCTTGATGGCCTTGTACTGTGAGAGATCGCGGGAAAGGAACTCGTACAGACCGGCATGGTGGTCCTCCATGGCGGCGAAATAATCCACGTCCTCTCCCAGGATGGCCATGTACGCCTCTGTGGGATCGTAGTTGCCGAGGTCGACGATGATCTTGTCGTCCCTCATGTAAATCCCGGGCAGGTGCTCCCCCGTCTGCAGATACATCGATTCGCAGTTCCCTCTGATGGGCAGCTGCGGCCATGAGGGGCACTCGACGTGTCCTCCCAGGACCTTGTCCACCGCTTCCTTGGGCGATTTGCAGGGCAACGAGCCGATGAGCGTGGTAGCGAAGTTCCAATCCGTCATGGGCCCCCTATCGTCGCGCAGATATTAAATCAGTCGCGCGCACGGGGACACACCGTCGGGAACAGGTCCGATTCCGTATGGGGGATGAACTGAGCGGACATGTACTCGTCGAAGAACACCGGATCCGAACTGAGGTCGAGATAGGTCATCTTCGCAAAGGACTCGTCGATCCTGTCCCTGAATCCCGACGACAGCAGCGCTGCCTTCGCCCCTGCCAGGGACGCGTTGCCGAGATACACGAACCTGTCCCTGGGGACGTCCGGGAACATGCCGATGGCGATGGCGGAATCCATGTCTATGAAGTTACCGAACCCTCCGGCGATGTAGATGTGCTCCAGATCGGTGAACTCGATGCCGAGGTTCCTCACCAGGGCGCGGGCGGCCGAGAATATGGCCGCCTTCGTCATCATCACATCCCTGATCTCGGGTGCGGAGATCCCTATGTCGCCGTACAGTACGAAGCGTCCGTCCTTCAGTCCGGCACGGTCGGTGAAGTTGCCGCGCTTGTCCACGAGACCGTCCAGATACAACTGTGCCAGCAGGTCGATGATACCGGAACCGCAGATGCCTTTGGGTTCCACCCCTCCGATGACCGTGTAGCTTACCTTCCCGTCGATGATGCGTACGCTGTCGATCGCTCCGGGCTTGGCGAGCATGCCCGACCTCAGATTCCCGCCTTCGAACGCGGGACCCGCGGATGACGAACAGACCATGAGCATGTCCCTGTTGCCCAGGGCGACCTCTCCGTTGGTGCCCACGTCTATCAGCAGGCTCATGCCGTCGGAACGGTCCATGCCAGCATAGACGATGTCGCTGGTGATGTCCCCGCCCACGTAGGCGGACACGCAGGGCATGGTGATGACGCGTGCTCCGGCATCGACGGTCAGTCCGCTGTCCGGACCGGACAGCTCCGAACTGATGACCACAGGTGCATACGGTTCGACGCGGATCGGCGTGGGATCCACCCCGACGAACAGATG
>JAEEGL011423062.1_pt1 | contig 10664 bp, 10 predicted proteins | sample 9134231 | NCBI WGS metagenome assembly JAEEGL01 (sample SAMN16246548, study PRJNA631951) | gut metagenome | biome: gut microbiome; feature: rumen; material: fiber-attached | host: Bos | place: Iran: Karaj | collected 2018-10 | reverse complement strand
GGAAAATCCTTGGAACACTTGACTTTCGAAGAACTATGTGTATACTTAAAGTATGTTGAAGGCGAAATTGAATAATTCCGGTCTTTGGCATATTTATATTCTTTTATGCAACCTGCATAAAGACAAGGAGGAGATTACCCGTGAACAAAAGTGAACTGATCAACGCACTGGCCGAGAAAACATCATTTTCCAAGAAGGATGCCGAAAAAGCTCTGAACGCCTTCGTTGAGACAATCAACACCGCTCTTGCAAAGGGTGAAAAAGTTCAGCTTATCGGTTTCGGAACGTTTGACGTGAAAAAGCGTCCCGCCCGTACCGCCCGTAATCCGCGGACCGGTGCTGAGATCAAGATCGCTGCTTCCAAGGCGCCCTCTTTCAAAGCAGGTAAAGCTCTGAAAGATAAAGTGAACGCCAAGAAAAAAGCCAAGAAATAAATCATCGTTTCTGCCCGCAGGAACACTGTTTCCTGCGGGCTTTGTTTTGTGAGGGTAATATGCGGATAGACAAATATCTCAAAGTTTCCAGAATTATCAAACGCCGCACTGTCGCAAGCGAAGCGTGCAGCAGCGGACGTGTCATGATCAACCAGAAAGTTGCGAAACCTTCTTCTGACGTAAAAGAAGGCGATATTGTCAGTATACGTTTCGGAGAGCATACAGGATTCTATGAGATCCTTTCTGTACGTGAAACCGTCAGTAAAGAGCATGCATCTGAAATGTATAAAGTCCTGGAAGAGGATGCTTACCTTTCTTCGGAGCGTAATAAAGCATGAAAAGGTATGTCATTATGCTCGCAGGCGGGCGCGGAACGAGAATGAATCTCCCCTACAATAAAGCGCTCCTTTCGCTCTGCGGGAAAACTGTTATTCAAAGAAGTATAGAAGCATTCTGTTCGTTTGCGGATGAAATGATCATTGTTTCACATGCGGATGAACAGTCATTTATACAGGAGTCGATCAGTCATTCCTCTCTTCCTTTTCCCTGCCGTTATGTATCCGGCGGTGAAACCAGGCAGGAATCCGTTCTGAACGGGTTGAAAGCACTGAATACGAATCCTGAGGATATTATCCTGGTTCATGATGCTGCAAGATGCCTTGTTGATCCTATGCTGATTGAACGCGTAATCCATTCTGTTGAAACCTGCGGAACCGGAATTCCGGGGATCCCTGCTTCCAGTACTTTTAAAATCTGTAACGCGGATCATCTTGTCGTCCATACGCCTGACAGGACAAATCTGTACGAAATACAGACTCCTCAGGGATTTACAGCCGGCACTCTCCTGCCGGTTGCGCTGAATGCATTCAGGGATGGAATAGAGTGTACGGATGACGCAGGTTTGCTGGAGCATTATCATATACCCGTTAAAGTTGTTCCGGGATCACCGGATAATATCAAGCTCACAGAACCCCAGGATATTGCCAGGGCCAAATCAATCATACAAGGAGTTGCTCATACCATGCGTGTTGGAATGGGATACGACGTTCATCGTCTGGTTGAAGGCAGAAAACTCATCCTTTGCGGAGTGGAGATACCCTTTGAATCAGGCCTTCTCGGGCACAGCGACGCAGATGTGGCTCTGCACGCGCTCATGGACGCCATGCTTGGCGCCTGTGCTCTTGGAGACATAGGAAAACATTTTCCTGATACCGATGACCGGTATAAAGGGATATCTTCCGTTCATCTTCTTCAGGAAACAGTCAGGATTATACGGGATGCAGGCTATAAAGCCGCAAACGCGGATGTTACAATCGTTGCGCAGAAGCCAAAGCTTCTTCCCTATATTCCGCAAATGATCAGTAACATAGCTTCTGTATTGAATTTGCCGGAAGACAGGATCAATGTGAAGGCAACCACAACAGAAAAGCTTGGTTTTGAAGGCCGTATGGAAGGGATTTCTTCCTATGCGGTATGTACTGTTGCTGAATTATAATATTTCTGTTCAGAGACCGGGCATAAGCGAGAAAATGATTTTCTGATAGGATAACGGCAAATTGGGAAATACCTTATCCGCCAGCGTCAGGCCCGCGGCAATAAAGTTCATGCTGATAGTGTCATAATCCTCTTTCAGTTCGGAATCCAGTGTCTTTTTATCAGAAAAAGACACTGGATTTTTCATATTGTCATAATACGCAGAAATATGCGCTATTTCCCTGCCGCTCTCCCCTGCAAGGATTTCCAGGCTCAGACTGTTTTCCTGTTGAATCCCTGAAACAATGAAAGGATCACCCAGTGCGGCGGATTCCGCTTTATACTCATAACGACAGGTATGGTCACTGTTTTCAACAGCATACAGGGAAGTCCGGATCAGAGGATTCCGATCGGACAGGTTCAGGAAAGAGGACTGTGTACCGCCGTAAAAACGATTTTCAACGGTAAAGGATTCCAGTCCGGCCGAATAGGTTATGTCATGATAGTAATACTTCCCGTTCTCCTTATGACCGGAGATAACGCGTCTTGCATGATCCGCTGTGTTGTCAACGGAAATGGTACAGATGGTCTCATTCTGCTTCTGTATTGCGAATGTAAAGTATCTGTTTTCATCATAGCAGCGTACGCTGACAAGAATCTTGTCATTTTCCGGAATGCTCTGCAGTTTTTTTGCGGCATCTGACAGGAATCCGTAATACAATACTGATTCTGTCGTGTCAGTTTCAGTGTCCGGTTGGTATTCTTTTGAGAAAACATCATCCAGAAAACGAGCAAAATCAGAAAGCTGGAAAGACGTTGTACTCACGGAAGAAGCATATTCAAAAACCTCTCCTGAATAGCTTCCTGAATGCGTTTTCATATTCAGGCGCTGCAGCCATTCCGCAAGGATCCTGTCTGTCATATCCATGACGGACGCAAACCGTCCGGGTTTAAACAGGAACAGCTCATACAGCATTTCATCCGTACAGCATCCGTGATTCAGTATAACTGCGAAATCCGGAAATAAAGAAGACACAAGAATGGTGTCCCCGTTCTGCTGATAAAGATCAGCTGTTATAATTTCCCCGTTATTCTGACCGGAAACAGTACCCTCAATGCCAATATGCCCACCTGCGGAAGCAGCTGAACAGGCAAAGCATATGATGACGATTAATGTACAGAATAACCTTTTCATCTGTAACCCCTGTATATATCAGTTATTTTATTCCTGACCGGATTCACTGTTCTCTTCCGATGCCGGCTCATTTCCGCCGTCTGTTTCGTTTTCAGACTGAGGATTGCTTTCTGCGGTATCATTCAATGCTGAAGCTGTGTCTTCCGTCTCATCATTCATATACCGAAGCATGGACCGGGCGTTGGCAGCCCACTCTTCCAGGTAGGGAGCCAGAACCGTTTTGGTATCTGTTTCGGTATAAACGGGATTGCTGATTTCAAACGGAATAAACGGCCAGTTCCGGACTGTATTCATTTCGGCCTTTACGGTCATAACCGATTCTCCCTGATGAACAGACGCATTGATAACCAGCTTGGTTCCGCTGCTCTGCGCGTATTTGCTTGAATAATGCATTTCAACATCTGCATTGATTGTTTCAAATTCCTGGAGCTTTGATGTGTCAGTGCCTTCCGGGAGGTATCTGGTGTCATGGATAATGCTCACCTTGTACAGGTTCTTCTCGTTGCTGATTTCCTCATCTTTGGCGTTTTTTGTTTTAAATGCTTCATTTGTTTTGTTTATTTCAATCCGGACAGAAAGGTTATCCTTGTCTGTATCACTGGAAACACGCGAGAACCAAAGGTTCTTATTGTATGACAGCGCTTCATTATTATCCTGGACAGGCAGTCCGAGAACAGTAACTTCGTTTTCCTTTTTTAATGTATAGATCGTATTGCCGTCTGTCATCTCCATGCTGAACATCTGACAGCCTGTGCTTTTTTCATCCAGAGGCAGCTCAAGCTTGAATCCAAGCACTTCACCAAGCGCGGAAACACGTTTGTTCATTTTCAGAGTACTTTCTGCATCTATGGATTTCAGCGCTTCTGAATAGTAATACAAAAGATTATTGTTCAGATAGAGGTCTTTTTCTTCCTGCGTCATCACCGTATCAAGGAGTGCAATAACCTCAGGATCTGTTGTCAGCTCGCTGAAAAGCTGAATGATCTGTGTATTGACATCGCTCATTGGAATTTCATAGGAGAACACAAGGGCGGAAACTCCGTTTTCCTGCTTTACTGTTTCCGCGTTCACCGTGTATCCCGCAAGCCACATCTCCAGTTCGTTCTGGTATTTTGTCAGTACAGGATCCCAGTTCTGTTTCACGTCATTTTCAGGGAGGGAAACAATATTCATGATAAAAACAGCAGGAGAAATGTTTTCTCCTTTTACAGGAAACAAAGATTCAAGATACTGAACAGGAGTCGGAAAAACAAGCGTTTTTCCCTGAACCATATCACTTCTGAAATAATAAACGCCTTCTTTTCTGTACAGTTCCGACATGGCCGACTGATTGCCTTCATCGTCCTGGAAAAGATAAAAATACAAATCATTTTCCGGAACGGAGATTTCGCCGCGAAGGTTGAATTCCGCGCCGCTGACAGTTCTGAGGAAGGGTGTGTTGAACTTTTCTCCTTCAGCATGAATGGAGACTGTTCCCCTCAGACCGCTTCCGATCGCAAGCTGCTTGTACATTTTTTCCGGAAGCGTGTTATAGGCTGCATAACTGCTGCTGACAATCAAAGTGAGGATTATCGCAATAATAACGGCCAATCTCTTTTTCATGATTTTTTCTCCCTATTACTTATATTGAATCAGTGTATTCCAGATTTCATCCGGTATGTCCTTACTTAGGAAACTGAGATCCTCTTTCGGCAGTTCCAGCAGTTTCTGAACAAGCACCTGCGTAAAATCCGTCTGCGTATCATTCAGTTCAGCACCGGCGTCATGTCCCGCTGGCATATATTCAAGATCAGTGTTTGTGCTGACAGAAGGTCTTTTCATGCTTTCGCCGGCACCCAGTCTGATTCCGGTCTTTATACTGCTTGTCACTATTTTACCTTTTTTGTTTGTAATTTCAAGTATTCCGTTGTATTCAGACCTGTTTTCTTTCACAATCTCTGTTGTGACGCCAATGGTCTGATCTGTACTGTCCTGTTTGATGTTATACGTTATTTCACCTGACAGGGTACCCGCAGTCAGCGATATTGCAGCACTGAACTGGGTTTTTCTTTTGACCTGCCCCTGTTTCCGGTCAATCTGCATATTCCAGCTGACGGATGCATTTTCATCATCCGTTACAGTATAATCACGTTCATATGTGATGTTGTCCCTGTCATATCCCTTTACTTCAGGGGTTTTCAGCACAATACCGTCTTTCCTGCAATTTTCATCCCTGAAGCATTTCCAGACGATGGAAACCTTCCTCAGTTTTTCAGCTGACAAACCCAGTATCCCGTCATAATTCACCCTGATCAGATGATCCTCTTTGTCATACAACAGAATAATTTTCTGGTTTCCCTGAAAGGAAAGGCTGTTCAGAAAAGCACTGGTGTACTCATCCGCGGATAAAAGGTGAAATGATTCCGGAAACAATTCACGGACTTTGTCAGGCGAAAGCTGTATGGTGATTCTTTTGACGCCCCGCCCGTATCCTGAAAAGTTCAGGTTCGCGCTGGAAACAGAAGAGTACTCTTTATATACATCAGCAGCATTTTCAAATACAGGATACAATCCGTCAAGCAGCCGGTTCATGTGGAAAAAGCGACTGTCAAGAAACTCAATAATATCATCTTTCTGATCAGTCACCGGCTCCCCATTGTCTGATTCCTGTCCGTCATTTGGCAGCTGCTCATAATCAGTCTGATTGTTTTCGCCGGCATATGTATAAATGGTATAGAACGGTTCTTTATCAATGGAAAACACAGTCCTGCTGACATCTTCATCCATATTGATACATACAGAAAAATGCTTCATCAGGCGGTTGAGACTCTCGACTCTTTCTCCTTCATATGGTGCAATCTGCAGGTATTCAGGCGATTCAATCACAATGGAAACAGGCTCTGACTGACTGCCGGTAAGCATGGCTTCCATCATGTCCTGTATCTCTGCCGCAGCACCGGATATAACAGTTGTCAGAAACAGGATAATGATTATGATATATACACCAACATGTTTCCTCATTTTTCTGCCTCCGGTTCTGCTTTTTGATATCTGTCAGCTTCTTCAAAGAAACAATCAATGATACGCATAACCTCGCAGGCCTCTGTACAGCGGTTGATTTCAAGTCTGAACTGGGCAGCGCCCTTCATTCCTTTGATATACCATCCGATGTGTTTTCTCATTTCCCTCACCGCTATGTTTTCAGGTTTTGTCTCAAGCATCATATGATAATGCCTGATGATCATCCTGTGTTTTTCATCGGTTGTTACCGGGGTTGCGCTTTCCCCGTTCATCCGTCTTTTGATACTTCTGAAGATCCACGGATTCCCCATGGCGCCTCTTCCGATCATAACGCCGTCTGTATGACTGGCTTTCTGCTTCTGAATCGCGTCATCTGCCGTAAAAATATCCCCGTTACCAATCACGGGAATATGAACGCTGTTTTTTACTTTTTCGATGATCTCCCAGTCAGCTTCTCCTGAATACTGCTGCTCTCTGGTCCTTCCGTGAACAGTGATGGAAGAAACGCCCGAATCTTCAGCCATCCTCGCGAATTCAACGGCGTTGATGTGTTCGCGGTCATATCCCATTCTGATTTTTACCGAAACAGGCACAGAAGACGCTGCAACTGTTTTTCTCATCATTTCACGGGCTGTTTCAGGCGTTCTCATCAATCCGCACCCCTCGCCGGACGGTGCTATTTTTTTCGCAGGACATCCCATGTTCAGGTCAATGCCGTTGTACAGGCCGAGATCGCATATGCGTTCGGCGGCTTCCGCCACTGTATCCGGATCCCTTCCGAATAACTGCAGAATCAGTGCAGGCTCGTTTTCTCCCCGGATCATCAGTTCCTTTGTGGCCCGCTGGTTCGGTGCGCACAGATACCCCATTGCGCTGATCATTTCAGTATAGGCAAGATCACATCCCTGCTCGTAACAGATTGTTCTGAAAATATGATCTGTAATGCCGCACATGGGAGCAAGCCTTACTTGAAACATAAATTGTTAACCCTCGGAAACATCGTAATACGATTCTTTGTCATATGATAATAATGCAGTTCTGTCCCGGACACAGGTCCCTTCTTTTCAGGCAGGACCGGAATATCCCCGGGCTGGCCGTCCTTCTGACGCCATTGTTCTGTAATTGAAGTCTGAACAATGAACCTTCCGTCCGTTTTTTCCGGCATTTCACAGACCGTATATGCATACTCACCCGGCGAAGCCTCTGCTGACAGCAGCCGGTTGCCCGCGTAAAAGCACACACCCTGATGATGGGTTTGTTCACAGAAAGTTTTTCCGCTTTCCTTGATGACAAATCCGTCCTGATCCTTCCATTCACCCTTCACACGGATATAACATCCCGTATCCGTGCTGTGGTGATGCGGGGTACACTCATTCTGCTCCCTGTTTCTGATGACCATAACGCTGTACGATCCGATGGAGGGAATATAGAAATCAGCATATGTATAAATTTTCTTTTTACATTGAATATGGGCGGAAAAAGAATCCATATGAAGAATCATATTCTGTTTCTGAACCATCAGAAGATATCTGGCCGGAATGAGATAATTGATGCGGATCCCGTCTTCTGTCAGTGATACAGCGTGTTTATAGGCAGCGGCAGCAGCTCTTGTCATTCTGGCGTATATCTTTTCCGGATTGTTCACAGGAACATTTCTTTCAGAAACCGTATTCAGGTACTGTCTTTCCGGAATAACATCACACTGCAGGCAGTCATCAAGTCCGTTGAAAACAATACGGATCATTTCATCCAGCGCCCATTCAGAATCAGGCAGAATCATCTGGGACGAAAAAGCCTCTGTCCACGCCGCAAGGGCAGCGTTGTCAACAGGCTGATCGGCCTGACTCCCGCATAAAAACGGATTTGAAGTTGTACCGCCGCACAGGGCATGATGATGCTTTTTCAGGTACTGCCAGAGATTATTCCCTGACGAAAGATCCTGTTTGTTTCCGCTGAACATCCCCGCATATAAAGTGTACCTCATTCCGTCGGCAAGCAGTTCAGCATAATTGATCAGTTTTTCTTTCTGGCAGTAATCCATTTCCTGCGGTTTCGCCGGCAGGGAATCAGGAAAACTGTCAGTATCCTCTGTTACAGGAATGGATTGCTGGAAAGTATGAAGTGCAGTAGTCCAGTCAAACGCAGTTGCTCTTACCCTGGCACACAGTCTGAGAACAGATTTCATTCCGGTGACAAGATAAAAACGGATCAGCAGTTCCATAAGATCTGCGGGCCTGAAAAGGAAATGATCCTGAAGGGACAGTTTGTCATATTCGATTTCAAGATAACGAAGCCAGACCGCGATCCTTTTCAGGATAGTACGGTCTGTATTGTATTCGAATACGGCAAAAGCCGCCCGCATCTTTTGGATCTGTTCCGCGAGACTGCCTTCAACTGATCCGTTGTCCGTGTCCCGTATGGCATTATAAATGAAACCTGCCACAGGTTCATCTGCCGGTTTGTTTTTAATCAGACAGGCAACTTTAAACAAGCCTTCCCATACACAAGGCTTTTCATTCCATTGGCTGGCTTTCTGATACAGGTTCGCTATTCGATGATCTGTTGTGCGGATCGTTCCGTTTGCCGGAAAGCAATGCGGCACTTTCAGAATCGGAGATCTCTGATATAAAGGTTTTTGAGGCATTTTATCACTTCGTGCCGAAAAGGCGGTCTCCGGCATCACCGAGGCCGGGTACGATATAACCATGATCGTTCAGGTGATCATCCAGTGCGGCTACATAGATATCCACATCAGGATGGTCTTTCTGGATTCTGGCAATGCCTTCAGGCGCCGCGATCAGGTTCACAAGACGCATATGATGGCATCCTCTTTGTTTGATAAAACTGATAGCCGCGCTGGCGCTTCCTCCGGTTGCCAGCATCGGATCAAGGATCAGCAGTTCCCTGTTCTCGCTGTCTTCAGGCAGCTTGCAGTAATACTCAACAGGTTCAAGCGTTTTGGGGTCCCTGTACAGTCCAATATGACCTACACGGGCAGCCGGAACAAGATTGATCACACCGTCAACCATACCGAGACCTGCGCGCAGGATCGGAACAATACCAAGTTTTTTACCGGAGAGAACCCGGCACTTGCACGTTGTAATAGGAGTTTCCACATCTATCTCTTTTGTTTCCAGGTCTCTGGTTACTTCGAATACCATCAGCATGGCAATTTCGGACAGCAGCTCGCGAAATTCCTTTGTGCCTGTATTCTTATCACGCATAATGCTGAGCTTATGCTGGATAAGAGGATGATCAAAAACGACAACCTTGCTCATAACGGGTTCCTCCTCACATGATTTCGCGTTATTGGTTCCTTCATGATATTTTACCAGAAACATCATTTCTCTGCAATGCACCTGTATGGTTTTCTCAGATTGACACCCGTTACAGCCACTTTTATAATATCTGTATCTGTACTGAGGAGATTGAGCATGTCATCTGTTCCTTATTCAAGATACCTGATCTATCCCATTCCGTGGTATAGTTTTCTCATTGTGATCGGCGCTTCTCTGGCTGTTTTCCTTGCATGCCGGAAAGAGCAGAAAGCCGGTTTCCCGAAAGATACGGTCATCGATCTTGCTTTCTGGATCCTGCCCTTCGGGATTATCGGCGCAAGGCTCTACTATGTGATTTTCTCCTGGGATCAGTTTTCTGGTGATCTTCTTTCTGTTCTGCGTGTCTGGGAAGGCGGCCTGGCGATCTACGGCGGTGTGATTGCCGGTCTGATTGTTCTGTTTCTTTTTGCCCGCAGACGTCGGCTTTCTGCGTTGCTGCTGTGTGATATTATCGTTCCCGGACTGGCCCTGGCTCAGAGCATCGGCCGCTGGGGAAACTGGTTTAATATTGAGGCTTACGGTTTCAATGTAACTGGAACTTCCATCTGCTTTTTCCCTCTTGCTGTTCAGGTTCCCGCGGATCAGTACGCCTGGCATCTGGCAACATTTTTTTATGAATCTGTATGGGATTTCATCGTTTTCCTGTTTTTAACCATTTTATGGCATAAACCATACCGGAAGCGCGGCGATCTGTTCTTTTTCTATCTGTTTCTCTATGGCGCCGGACGACTCATCATTGAAGAAATGCGTCTCGATTCCCTGTACGCTTCGTCTGTTCGGATCAGTCAGCTTCTGAGTGTTTTACTCTGCACTTTTGTTTTAGCTGTCTTTTATATTTCAGCCCGAAGGCGGAGTCCCCTCCCTGTTCCTGTACGGTTTATCCTTATTCCTTTTGCGCTTGTCTTATCGTTTTTTATGCTGTTCTGCATGATTACAGGATGCTGCCTTTATACCCTGCCCGTTACCTGTATTCTGCTCGTCCTGCTGTTATACGCGCTGTATTTGATATTCTGCCTGTTTACTGTTTATCATCGACTGATACATTCGGAGGTTCGGAATGCCGACATCCAGGCTTAAAAACACTGTTTATCGTTTTCTGCTCCCCTTCAGCAAAACAGACAGCGGAACAGATCCTGTATCCGGGGTTTACGGCCACAGTCTGACTCATGCCGATGCATTCCGTCAGCTGATCCGCAGGCACCATGTGCTTGGCTCTTCGACACT
>JAEEGL011078605.1_pt1 | contig 10664 bp, 12 predicted proteins | sample 9134231 | NCBI WGS metagenome assembly JAEEGL01 (sample SAMN16246548, study PRJNA631951) | gut metagenome | biome: gut microbiome; feature: rumen; material: fiber-attached | host: Bos | place: Iran: Karaj | collected 2018-10 | reverse complement strand
TCCCCTTCGCTCCTGATAAGCCCACCTGATACGCCATATCTGTCGGTTATGGACAGGATCATATCTCCGAAGGCGTCATCCCCGATCTTCCCCGCAAGGGTAACGTCCGCCCCGAGGATCTTCATCGCAAGACCGGTATTAGCGACGGCGCCGCCGGTATGGATGTCGGCCTCGTGAACATTAATAAGCCTCCCCGGAGAAATGATATCCTGTATCCGGTCAGAGGCTTGCTCCGGTATCGATGGCGTTATATCTATGCATATATGTCCGGCGATCACGGCTTTGTGGTTCATGGTTTCCTCGCTACAGATAAATCATTGTGTAAATAAACTACTTCTGCCCTTCTATGTCCTATTATGGATATTATTACTCCGTATATTTAATAAATTCATCAAACCTTGGTAATATCAGGCTTAGCCTTCCATGACTGTTGCTGTCCACCACGCCCTTTTTGAGCAGTCGATCCCGCTGTACAGAATATGATTTATCATTTGCTCCGATCCGGGATATGATGTCAGCAGTCTTCATTTCACCATTTTGTGCTAAAAGTGCAATTATTTCTTTTTCCCGGTCAGAGAGATCTTCCCATATCTTCTCATAACAATAGTTGGACATTCTCTCATCAAACGCAGGTATGGCTTCCTCAAGTGAACATTCTTTGTCCCACATTATATATCCGAGTACCTGAAAAGCATACGAATATCCTTTTGTAAATGACGCCATTCTGAGCGCTTCCTCATCGGTACACCGGAATGTCTGCTGATATTGATTCTTCATACCAATGATACTCAATGGCTTAAGTACGACTCTCTCAGCGCGTAACAGAAAGGAACAGCGTTTATCGCGCTGCAGATTATATATGTTTTCATATAATCCGGTCATCAGCAGATAGATTTGCATTCTTTTAGATATCAGATCCTGGAAAGCACTGGCAAAACTGATGACGTCATTGTTTTTGGTAACATCATCTATCGTTATCAATACGCGTTTCCCCTTGTCGTTTACGATGCGGATCATCTTCTCTATAGCAATCTGTATATCAGAAATGGGAGGCACCTTACGGATCTCAGCTCCTATACCGAATTTCGTCAGATTAAGTGATGCATCTATGAAATACTTCTGCAGTCGGGCGTCTTCATACAGACCGGCAGCAAGCATGGCGAGCAGATCCCGGCCGGGATTCAGTGATATCACGATCCAGTCATCAGTGTTCCGAAACTCATTGGAAATGGTTGATAGAAGCACTGTCTTGCCAATCCCCCGGACACCCATGATCAAATAACAGTTGCTGGATGGTGATATGCTGTTGAATGTGTCTGTGATCTGCGAATATGCTTCTGCTCGATCCACAAATCTGTCAGGTTCTTTTCCAAAACTCAGACAAAATGGATTATTCTTTGCCATAGAATTCTCCTGTGTTAGGTTGCGTTAGGTTTTGTTAGGATTTTATTTATGTGTTAGGTTTTGTTAGATTGCGTTAGGTTTTGTTAGAATCATTGTAACCAATGTATAAGTGTATGTCAATCTGTCCCCCTTACTCTTCCACTTTACTCCCATGCTCATAAGTGCTATTATACTGGTTAGGAGAGCATCTGCTCCAAGTGGATGTCTCCCGGCTAGAGGTGATGCCCTAAAGGGCAGGATCCCCCTGTGTTCCGTTCAAACAGACAGGGTGATTATTTATTTTCTCTATCTCTTTCTTTTCTTTCGTCCAGGCTACCACCTGTCACAGATGCAAACCTTGTCTCGATTGTACATATATCACAAAACGGGCGCAACAAGTTTTATGATATGCAATAATATCACTCGTCAATATTACCAATGCTCATAATGTGCATTGGCACTGTCATTCCAGATATCCGAACGCAAAAAACATCTTAAAATCTTCGAAAATTTCTACATGTCACCTACATCCAATACACTTAATGGGGTCTGACCCCAAGGTGATATTGATGTGACGCGGATTTTCCTTTTTCACTCCATTGATAAAGTGCTGGAAATCATAGCAGTTCAACTTATCGCGGAGGCGTTCCATGATGTCTACCCAGTCACCGGATTCTCCTTTACGATGTTCCGGGAGCTAATTAAAGCTATAAACGTCAACTAGAAAGTTGCTCAGATTCAGATTAGCATTTATACCCACCCCTACATTACCTCCAATGTTAAGAAGTTGAGAATACTCTCTTATGTTCAATTTCAATTGTTTCTCTAATGAACTCCGTCGGATTTGCCAATGAAAGCCCACTGTTTTCACTACGTACTTCAACTATTTCTTTTGTCTGTAGATTCACTAAATTCTCCCGATATGGGATATACGAGTTAACTATCCCGATCACAACTGCCCTATTCAAAGGCTTTGTTCCTTCTACCGATGCCAATTCTGGTCTTGCAATAATCGGGCTACCCGAATTTCCTGGGAAATTCTGAATATCAATAATAAATTTCTTATCTTCTTTCATTATTTCCGGATCCATTCTCGCCACACAACCACCTCTACATATTGGGGTATTTGAATACTTTCCTACAGTCATCTGTGGTAAAGGAAAACCAATCATATAAACACTACCGCCTTCATGGCCAAAGTACTCCATATACTCGGTTGAATCCATTAAGTTCATATCCATAGTATAGCCATAATACTGGAGATTATTCTTTTCAACAATCGATGCATTAAGCATTATTGCTGCTATATCTACTTCTTTATTTGGATGAACAGAATATGACATTTCTCCCCCATGGAACAGAGACAAATCAAGTGTCACCAGGTCATTTGAATCTCGTTTCTTTAACCTTATTACAACATTCTTCTCCTCTTTTAATACATGTTTATTTGTAACCATAAACAAAGTGTACGTTTTTTTATCTTCATCCTCAGGTCTAAGCACAAAAAAACCTGTTCCAAACCAATCACATTCCGCAGATGATTTTCTTCTTCCAACTGAAACAACAGCATTTACAAATTCCTTTGGTAATAATGACATTATTATAACCTCCAATCTATTGATCGTTTTATTATCATCGAAATGTCAATTATACAAGCAAAAATCTGGAACAGCAGAATAATGCCGTCTTGAATTTGCATGTGCCAGAGCTTCTCCTGCTGGTGTAATATCAATTATTCCTTTCATTGAATTCCACCACTCTCTAACTTTCCTCAACGAATCAAAAGTATTCCATAAATCCATAAGTGCCCTTGCATTTTCACTACGGACCATCTCATTATGATCATATAATAAGTAAATCTGTTTTACTGTATCTATCTGTTCTTCATTTAATGGTATTGTTACCGGTATAGCTATTTGCTTTCCCTCTGAGCTAACAACTTGCGCCACTGTAATCGACATTTCATCAAAACTATTGATTTCAGCTATTCTCAATCTCACATATCCTTCTCGAAGTTCATGCTTAATTAATATGGTTGTAGGTAATCCAACACTTTGTATCATTTCAAGGGCTTTCTCATAGTTAGATGAATTTACAGGAATTCCTGGTTCAATATACGCTCCCACTCTGTTCGGGAACACCTCCTCAACTTTCTTCATTCCGCCAAATTCTGAATATCTAATAGCATTTAGCATGTCCAAGTGTTTAAGCCAATCTACCCCTTCAGGAAGAGTCGTTTTTATGATCCCGGAAAACAAATCGTTATATACACTTAATCCACCATTGATATCCGCAACTGCAGGTATAAAAGTCTTCAATGCATATGCAACAGTAATTCCAGTAAGCGCTTCATCAGAAATATCATTCACTATTCCTATTGCACGCCTTACTCCCGCCGAAATCATCCTATTATCTCTATTCTCTATTTTTTGAATCAATAATTCTGTCAGGGTAGAATAATCATCACTGCAATCAGTAGTCACTGCTTCTTCAAGTGTTTCTCGCAGAACCCTTTGTATGTCAGGATTCTTTAGTGAATCCAATAACTCCTGTTCGACTAATTTCGGGATTAAACTCTCCGAAGTATATCTGTCCATTCTCTGTTGAATCAAGTCAAACGCTTCTCTTGAGTACAACTTGAACAATTCAGGTGCCATCTCATTTATTATCTCACGAGTTCTTTGCTCCGATATTCCCTCGCATTGAACAACATATGTCCCTATTTGGATCTGATTTGCTTCACTCCCGCCTTTTTGAATTTGTCTGTTCATCGTTTATGCTCCCCATCTGTATCTGAGTATCTACCTTTTTTGCTTTTTGAATCTGATGTATACTCATATTACTCTTATTCTTATTTCTACGAGATTGCGTTGATATACCATCAGATTCTGCTGTGCCTGCAACGCTTTGATACATCATTCCAACGTTTTCTGCCTTCTGGTTTTGTTTATAACTCCGCTTACTCCCCCAAACATAACCGCCTGTTAAAGTCAAAAGATTCGTTATTATAAGAATTATAATCTGAGTTCCTAATCCATCAAAAAGCCATTCCATATCACGTTCTCCTCGTCTTTTCCTTCATAAATTCAATTATCCTCTCCTCATCCCATACATCTCAATCAGCATCTTAACCTGCTCCCTCTGCATGGGAGTCCATCGATAAGCACGATCAGCCATTTTCTTGAATGCTGATATCGTCATATCATTGATTAACCCCTCCCCGGTTACGGACGGATTTCCCATCAGGTATTCAAATGTCTTTGCTAATATCCTTATATCTTCAATTTGATTATTCATTTAATGATTCCTCTACTATATATACTTTTATGTAAGTCAATTCAACTAAACTCCCAATATAATATCTGCAAATTCCGATAAAATCGGCTTCTCTCCCAAAATCTGATTATATAATAGGACACCAAGTGCAATATGTCAATTATTTCTTCAATTTATTTACTATTTCATTGTATTGCCCGCCTGATTTACATCTGATATAATTATTCTTCGGAGGACATGATCATGGCACGTGTTATAGTTACAAAAGAGTTAGCCGAAACCATTCGTGGATTACGAATCACTAATAAAGTCCCATCAAAAGAAGTTGCCGATCACATCGGAAAAAGCCCCGCATACATCTCAAAACTTGAGAGTAATAACCTGCATTCTATAGATGCTAATGCTTTTTCTGCTCTACTACAGTATATTACAAAGGAAAACAGCGATGCCCGGGCAGCGGAACAAATCTATAATACACTTCAAATCAAGTATTCTCAGGACGATATTGACGCCCAAATATGGTTCACAAATTATGACACTGTCATGCGCAAAATCCCTGTCCCGACGGACTTAATTGACAAGATCAATGACCTCTTAAATAACTCAGAAATAACACTTGAATATCTTACTCAACGGATAAACGCCAATGAGTCACTATCGCAAAGTGACATCAAATACGCCAAAGTCGCTAATCAGTGGTATTACAGAGACCGTGATGAAAATAGATTCAAAAGAATAATCCGGATGCAAATATCTGAAGATGACATATACTGTATTCTGAACGGTTCCGTCGATACTTCTTCATACATGTACGTGTTCTGCATTCTATTCTATGCTATCAAGATCTCCAGATTTAAAGATACCATCGAACTAAGTGATGATGAGTATAATGATTTATATAATGAAACCGTCACCGAGCTGAATTCGCATAAATTCTACTCAATTTCAATTCGAAACAGATTATTACGAGAACATAACGGGGATTCAAACTCGCAAAAAATTTCAGATGTGCTTAGTATGTTTGATTTAGAGAATTCCGAGCACATAGAGAAAATACTGGAACATCTTAGAATAGCGTCAGATTACAACGTTAAAACCACAAATGAACAATTAAAACAACTGGAAAAAAACTTATCTTGGGATCTGGGATTTATGCTCAAACTGTTCAGCCTTGACTTTGACAGTTTATCCGGCACAAGCGTGAGCAACAGACGCGAGCTGCTTACTGAGATTCAGAATCTAATTATGAAATATGGTGCGCTTCCGGCAAAACAGAATGTTATTGAAGAGTATTAATATTAGTGCTTTTTTCTTGTCTGCTTTTATTGACCACTATCAGCTTTGTCACACAGATAATCAGCCGATTCTTGCACTACGATTCTTTAATGCAATTCTATACGCGTTATAAATTCATTACCTCTTTACCATATTTTTTTCCACTATCCACAGTGGATTCTGTTCCGCTGTGTCTTCCCGCTTCAACCACATACAGTTCATCTGACAATGCAGCTATCAGACGATTACGATTAGGGAAACAGTATTGTCTGGGTGCTGTTCCGGGTGGATACTCAGACAGGATACATCCCCTATCGCCGATTTCCGAATAGAGCCTAATATGTTCTTGTGGATAACATATATCCGCACCATTACCCAGTACTGCTATAGTGTATCCCTGTGATTTTAATGCCGCTGTATGTGCATATGAATCAATGCCTTTCGCCATGCCGCTTATAACCGCCGCATTATTCTCAACGGCCTTTTGAGCAATACCAATTGCCCTTGTCTTTCCTTCAGATGTACATCTTCTTGCCCCGACTATTCCTACAGAACTTACGAATTCGTTGATCATGAGTTCCCCCTTAGAAAATAATATAACCGGCATGTCTGAAATACTCCTGAAGCGATCCGGATACCGTATATCATCACGAGTTATTATATTAATGCCTGCATCCTCCGAAGATTTCATTATTTCTTCGGCTCTGAATCTTAAATCGGGAGCTTTTCTTTGAGAAACAAATATACCAATCCGTTTCTCTCCAATTCTTACACTCAGATTCCTATCAGCTCGAACAAGTTCCTCATATCCGATCTCAAAGCATGACTCAATATCTCCGCATATATCCAGTAAAGCATTCTGCGATACTGATCCAATCCCTTTTATATGTGAAAGCATTAAATACTTTTTGGTTCTATCTTCATCTGTGTAGTTCATACTTTACACTATCGCATACATCTGACTGCTTGACACGTCCAGATCTCTGCAGCCAAGCACTCTGATTATATCTTCCCTCCCGATATTATCCTCTCCACGCAAATCTGCGGATGTTCTTGCAAGCCTAAGGAGTTTGTGGATGACTCTTGCACTATAACCATATTTTTCACTGGCATTTTTCAAAATCTGTGTACATTCCTCATCCAATTTACAGTATTTTTGGATCATAGACGTAGACATCTGTGCATTACAGTTTATCTGACTGTCTCCCTTGAATCTTTCATTCTGTATCTTTCGAGCTTTTTCAACCTGCTCCCTCAGTTTTGCCGATGACAATCCGCTCTCCTTATCGTTCAACTCAAAATAATCCACATGCGCAACGCTCTTTTGAATATCTATGCGTTCGAGTATCGGTCCTGATATCTTTCCCCTGTAATGAATGATCTCATAATCTGTACATCTGCATTTCTTCGACGGATAATATCCGCACGGACAGGGATTCATGGCTGCCACAAACATGAAATTTGCAGGATATGAGTTCGTACCATTAACCCTTGAAATCGTTACTCTCTTATCCTCCATTGGCTGACGGAGTGCATCAAGCGTACTGCGCGAAAACTCGGCAAGCTCATCAAGAAAAAGCACTCCATTATGAGCCAGTGATACTTCTCCCGGTTGAGCATAACTACCGCCTCCTATCAGCGCATTGAGTGACACGTTGTGATGTGGGGCACGAAACGGTCGATCCTTCAGCAAACCCGTACCGGCATCCAAGAGTCCTGATATGCTGTGTATCTTGGTAACTTCCAATGACTCCTTTTCGGACATCCTGGGAAGTATGGTCGGAATCCTCTGTGCGATCATGGTTTTCCCACAGCCCGGTTCCCCAAGCATAAGTATATTATGCCCTCCGGCAGCGCCAAGCACTATCGCATCTATAAGCTCATCCTGTCCCTTGACATCCGCAAAATCAATATCCTCATTGATCATGGCGTCGCATCTGCTATAGTGATTGTCCGTATTGTATTCTATTTTTGCATCAGTTATGTCCCCTTTATCTTTACCGTCTCCATCGGCTTCATCCTGTGACCATAACAGATTCAATCTTCCTTCCAGAAGTCTAATGGTTTCCTGAAGCGATCTGACCGGGCAAACACTAATCCCTGTTACAGATGCCGCCTCCTGACGGTTTTCATACGGAACCACTACCGACTTCACACCACATTTTCTTGCTTCTGTCACCATTGAGAGAACTCCTGTACACGGTCTGATACGCCCATCCAACGCCAATTCACCGATAAATGCATATTCAGCCAGATTCTTAGGTGAAATCTGATCTGTCTGACAAAGCAGCGCTATGATCATTCCCAGATCAAAATGCGATCCATATTTCTTCTTGTCTCCCGGTGCGAGGCTAATAATGGATTTATCCTTTGGAATGTCATATCCACATGATTCAATTGCTGCCTGAATCCGTTCACCGGCTTCCTTTATCGCCTGATCAGGAAGTCCTATTATAGAAAGGGACTGTTGCTGGCCTCTTATTGTTGAAGCTTCTATCTCAACCATAAAGCCATCAACTCCTGATGTAGCCATACTTTTAACCGTTATTGCCATATACTTTACCTCTGCTGTCCTCTATTCACTAATCTGAGCCATCATAGTAGTATCATTCCTTCAGGATCAGAACTACCACGGCAGCCACATGTCATCTTCCTTCATATCTTTTTGAATAAGCATCTCCTGATCCGCATGAGATATCTTTCCCTCTACAAACATCCTGTACTGCTCTCTCGGATCATGTACAAATGCCGCCAAAACCTTATCCGTGTCAACGAGTTCATTAATAGTCTCCGTTATCTTCGATATCCGTACACCAGCTGAAGCGGCATCCGGTTCTGTCACAAACTTACTGTAACTACTATATTCATATGCTATAGGTTCTCTCACCATCTGCGCCTTTACCGGATTAAGATGAATATATCTGCTGGCTTCGAGGAAATAAATGTCATCCTCTATAAGACACGCCGTATATCTTCCTTCAAATAAATGACCTGTATATGAATGTCTGTGATTAAATTCCTCTGCATAGACGCTAAGAATCTTCTGCATAATCTTCCATAATTCGACATCCTCGGTCTCGATGATCATATGAAAATGATTCGTCATAAGACAGATAGAATGCACCTTGAACGGATATCTCTCTCTAATGTTACTAATATATTCCAGGAACAGGAAATAATCGGCCTCATCCTTGAATATCGGCATACGCCTGTTTCCACGGCTCATGACATGGAACAGTGCTCCCGGATACCATATCCTCTTTTTTCTTGCCATAAAATTTCATTAATCCATTTTTGCGAATTGATGTGTAAATAAAACTACCTCTGCCCTCTCATAGCCTCAATATACCCTTTAAGTCTGTCGCGCTGCTTCTCATTCATGTTGTTATATTCGATTATCAGCTCTCCGATGTCCGAGTCTTTCCCTATCACATACCACGGCAGTTCATTACCTCTTGTCCCGGTATTACCGATGCCTGACAGAAGCCACTCCGGCGTGACATTAAGCACCTTACAGATTATCATGATCTTCTCGGATGTCGGATTCGTACCCTTACTCTTCCACTCGCTGATGGTACTCTGCGAGATCCCGGTCTCCTCCGAGAATTCTTTCTGTGATATATTCAGTTGCCTTAATCTTTCAAATATCCTGTCGCTGATTGTCATCTGTATCACCATATAGGATCTTAATGAAGTCTGATCCCTTATCTTATCGCTTTTTGTTCATATACACATCCAGTATTCTATTGAAATCTATCACATCATCCGGGTAAAAACGTTTTCCAACATTCTGTGCAACTGCATTGATCATCAGTTCGCCCCCTATAGTATGATGATATGAACAATCATCAATATAATCAAAACCTAACAGTGGCATATCAATATCTCCCAGATAAATACAGAAATATAATGTGATCGGCAATGTCCCCGCAACCGATACGCCATCATACTTACATGGATACATTTCAACCTGCTCTTTGGTTGCTGTAGATGCCGAATGCTTTACGGATTCATATCCTCCCTTGGTGATTTCGTCTTCAATAACGCTTTTAAGTAAAGCATAGTCCGACGTATCTTCTTCATCGCAAAAACAATTCAATCCTAGAAAAGTAAAACTCGCTCCACTATCTATATGAAATAGCATAGCATCACCATCAGGGTGCAGATCATGAATATACACACCATATGCCTTACCCAAAGTGGCCGCATTAAATGAGTGTACGGATTCCATCCAATGATACCCCCTTGAAGATTTTTTTGTCCGTAAACATACGATCTCTACATACTCTTAACGTTTTGTTTCCATCCTTTGACGTAGCATATGCATAAATCAGTATAGTCGTACCTGTTCCAATCTGTTCGGCAACAGAATCACACTCCGGATGTTCCATAGCCCATTGACCATAATTTGCTTCTATTGGAAAATCAGGAATCATAATATTATCAGCGACAATTGAATCCTTCATAGTGATCACCTCGCTCTCACTACCATTCTATCATGCGTAATAATGAGCTACAACTGCAATAAAATCCAGATTCTCATGTCACCAACCACAATCGTTTACTGCTCACTATATGCGAATTAAATATTCTTATATTTCGCCTTTTTCCATTTATGCGAATTCTATCATCAAAAAAAATGCCTGTCAACCGATTTTCAGGCACTTCTCTTGTTCATGTTTTGTTCACATCTTATCAACATTTTCTTAATGGGGTCTGACCCCAAGGTT